>VTLG01014864.1_pt1 | contig 23637 bp, 28 predicted proteins | sample 4694571 | NCBI WGS metagenome assembly VTLG01 (sample SAMN12604809, study PRJNA352737) | marine metagenome | biome: ENVO:00000447; feature: ENVO:00000209|ENVO:00000569|ENVO:01000036; material: ENVO:00002151; isolation source: viral sequences binned using virsorter ...
CTTAATTACTGACTTCCAGCCGTTTAAATATTGCGCATGGTCCGCCCTTGGTTCCGGTGATACGCCCAGCTGAATAGATAAAATGACGGCGCCTGTTTCCGCTATCAATTCTTCAAAAGCGTAGTCAATAGAACCAAAACCATTTCCAAGTTTACGATTTAACCTGGAACTATGGCCGGTCCAGTGTACCAACTCATGCAAAAGAGTAGAATAAAAAGCCTCTTGGGGCGTGCTGGTTTTAGTCCCTTTAAAATCACTAGCATGTGGCATAGAAATTTTATCAGAAAAAGAATTATAACACGCCCTTCCGCCGCCGTAATTAATAACGGCCTTGGTATTTTCAACAAATTGATTTACTTTTTTATCGTCAAAAATATTAACAGGTTCCGGTAAAGGCTTATCATTATTCTTTAATCCTTCAACAACATCTTTATTAAAAACAATATAGTTCTTAAAAAGAAATCCTGTTTTTTCTTTAGGCTTGCCGCCTTCATCTAGGTCATTTTTATCTTTATATTTTTTAACTGACCAATAAAAAACCGGAACGCCCTTACCTTTGGCGCCTGCTAAGCTACCGCCCTTGTCAGTCCATTGTTTATATGTAGCCCACTGGCTGCTTTTATATCCTTCCGCCAGCGCTACAGCTGACAAAAGAAAAGGATTGAAACCATTATAAGGGCGTTTGCTAATACCATTATAAGGGAAACCCTCCGCCGCTTTAGCAGCCCAAGGCTTGAGCCAGTTAGTGCCGTTATCTTCCATTGATTTTAAAATTAAGTTTTGTATTTTTGTTAAATGTTTTTTTTGAGTGTTCATTATTTACCTTCCTTTTTGTTACCATAGTTTAGATTTATAAAATCTTTTTTTGTTAATTTGTTATCCAATAAATCAGCAATTACATATAATAAATCTATTGCCAGCGGTTGTTCCTTCTCGAAAAAATCAGACACTATTTTTCCGGAAGAAGTTGGATAGTTAACATTTTTATATCTATTAATTATCATGTTTATTCTCCTAACCCTTTAGCCATGGCACCCATAAAGAAACCAATACCTAAAAAAGAATAATATATTAAGCCGTCTAAAAAGTTCACACTGTTAGGCACTAATAAAAACCCAATAGCACTAATAAAAGTCATTATTAGACAGAATATAGAAACACCAAAAAAGAATTTTGTGCTAGATAAAATGTACATATAAACCTTCCTTTCTTTGTTCTTTGTTTGTATGTAAATTGTTCTCATTGTTTAAGATATAAAGATTATATAATATATTGTCAACATATTATTATAATATAATTGCAATAGGAATATAAAAACATGACCAACACCGCAAGAAACCAGGCTTTTTTAAATGAAAAAAAAATTAAAAAAAATTTGGTTCCGCTGTATGTAACAATAAAACCAGACACAAAAAACAAACTGCAGGCCCTGGCTGATGAACAACGCCGCAGCCTGGCCAGCATGGTAGAAGTTTTAATTATTGAAGGCTTGCAGCGTGAAAATAAATCATAAATATAAAGCCAAAAGAATAACAATTAATAACAATAAATTTGCTAGCAGGGCGGAGGCTGCTTATTATTTATTTCATTTAATACCGGCCCTGGAAAAAAAAGAAATAAAAGAAATACAATTACAGCCCAGAATAAAAATACAAATAAAGGGAAAAAAAATATGTCATTATATAGCGGACTTTTTAACAATAGACCTAAACAACAATCAGAAAATAATAGAAATAAAGGGGTTCAAGACAGATATATACAAGTTAAAACTGAAACTCACAAAGGCCGTTCACCCAGCGTTGAAAATCTTGGAGATTTCAGCCAAGGATTTACGCTGCGAAGTATCATTATTAAAACAGCTGCAGCAACTGGCATAAATCCCAAACAAATATTAGGACCACGCCGCAGGCCGGATATAGTACATGCACGCCAGCTAGTTTATAAAATTGCTGTTGAGTTTACAAACTATAGTTATCCGCAAATAGGTAACATGTTAAACAGGGACCATTCAACAATTATCCAAGGTTATAAGGCTATCAATATAAAACTACAAAAAGATTATAAATTAAAAAAAATACTACGCTTTATTATTACATTGTTACATGAAAAAAAGTAAACTATCACCGGACCCAGTAAGAGACCCACCAAAAAACCAGGGTGAATACCAGGCGCCAGGTTCTCATTTAGTATTACCAGCCAGGGCATACGGAGATAATCGTTTTAACCGCTATCCTATGACCTTGCGCTGTTTTGTTATTTGCTGCGGACATGCTAGCAGCTGGACCGGTATATTTTTTCCTAATCAAACTTATATAGCAAGGGTTTTACAATGCAGCCAGCAAGCCGTCAGCCAACACATGTTAAGATTATTAAAGTGGAATTATATTGAACGCCTGCGCCCAGCTGATAAGCGCCGTAAATACGGCAAGCGTGGCGCCCTTTGGCGTGTTATATATGATGTAACAAAAAGCCTGGAAGATGTTATAGCCATGCAACCGGCCCAGGATAGAGACCCAGAATTAGAAAAAGAAATAGCCCAGGAAACACTAAAACAACAAGGGCCAAGAAAGCATAAATACAAGGCCCAGCTTGTACAAGGTCCAGCTTGTAAAGATAAAGAACAAGGGAAAAAAAACAAGGTGCAGCTTGTACAATCTCACAAGGCCCAGCTTGTACATAACAACATTAATATAACTAGTAAGAAGTATAAAGGGAAAATTGAAGATTATACTTGTAGAAACATCTGTAACATTTACAACCAGATACTACATGAATGTTATGGCAAGGCCTGGAATTATGACATGAAACAATTTGAATACGCTGCTGACTTGATACGGCTTGGATATACAGCTGAAACATTTAAGAAGGACGCAACCGGCGTGGTAAAATGGAAGAGGGATAAGAACCAACAGCCGCCGTTCAGCCTCCAATACTTTATTAAGCGCAAACAATCCCAGGGCCAGGCCCAGGAAAATAAAACAGCCATGGATATTGTAAGGCATGCAGCCAACAAGATGAAGGTAAAATGATAAACTGTACAGGAACGACTAGGCTTTGTTATCATGTACCGGTAGCCGGAGAAAAAAAATATTTAATATGCCAGGCAGCAGTAAAAAAAAATAATTGTAACGCACAGCCAGCAAGGGTTACAGCAAAAAAACGACCTATATCCCCCCTGGCCCTAGCGTATCGTATGGGGGGTTACACAAAAATATTTTGGAGTTTTCATCAAAACGAACAGAAAGGAGGTTTAAGATGAAAATATTTGATGTAGTTCAACCTAAAGAGACGGATAAGGTTGATGATAACACAGGCAAACCAGTAACTAGGTGGCAAAATCTAGGGATTGCTTTTGAAAAGGAGGGTAAGATAACTGGTATTCGGTTAGAATGTTTACCTTTACCGGACAAAAAGGGTGAGGTTTGGTTAAGATTATTTGAGCAGAAACCTAAAAACCAGGGACAGGGATTTAGTTCTAGGTCAGATAATGCTATAAAAGCGCCATGGAATGATGTAAAGTAGTTATATGGCAAAGAGAGTAGTACCCCCTGTTCGTAGATTTGGAGGTGTAGGAGAACTACGCAAGCGAATAAGGGGGTCAGATATTATTTATGACAACCGAGATGGTATTGCTACGGAGATGTTAGGATTAGCGAAGGCTAAGATAACAGATATATTTGATTGGCAGGGTCAGCAGTTGTCTTTGAAAGATGTAGAAAAGATACCGGAACATGCGTTGAGTGCTATCAAGAAAATCAAGATAACGCCGAGGCAAGATGGTGAGGATATAATTGAGGTAGAATTGATTGACAAGGTTCGTATATTTCAGTTATTAAGTAAGTCTGCTGGATTATTAGATACGGAAAAAGATACGGATAAGCCAGCGGTTGTTGATATACAAATGGTTATGCCAGAGGATAAGAATGGAAAAAAATGAAGAAAAAAAAATAGTGTATATGGAGTGCGACCATTGTAAACAAAAATTCAGTCATTTAGAAATGTATTTTTTTCAAACACATAATCCTAAAATTTACAATGAGTATCACCATTTATGTAGAACTTGTTATGAAGTATGTATGCACACATCAATCAATGGTGTAAGTCATGACTGACAAACCATCAGTAACTAAATTAGATTTTAGTCGTAGTCCTGTTGTTGCAGACTTTATGCAATCTAAGGGATTTGTAAGAGGTATCATGGGACCGGTAGGAAGTGGTAAGTCGTATGCGTGTTGTGCTGAATTATGGAGACGAGCAATACAACAAAAGCCCTCACCAAGAGATGGTATCAAACATAGTCGCTTTGCTATTGTAAGAAACACGCACCCTATGTTGCGAACCACTACACTCAAGACTTGGTTGGAGTTGATGCCGGAACATATATGGGGTCATGTAAAATATGCGCCACCAATAACGCATCATATCACTTTACCTAGCAAAGAGGGTGCGGCTGGAATAAATTGTGAAATTATTTTTTTAGCCTTAGATGACCCTAAAGATGTACGAAAACTTTTATCTTTAGAATTAACCGGTGCCTGGGTTAATGAGTGTCGTGAATTACCCAAAGCTGTTATTGATGGATTGACACACAGAGTAGGAAGATATCCAAGCAAAGCAGATGGTGGACCTACTTGGCATGGAGTAATTTTAGATAGTAACCCCTGCGATACGGACCATTGGTATTATCATTTAGCTGAGGGCAAAGATAGACCAAGAGGAAAATATGCCTGGGAGTTTTTCAAACAGCCACCAGGCGTTATTGAGATGGATATACAAGATGTACCAGAGGATATGCCAGAGGCACATGGATTTATAAACGCTTGTCAAAAATGGTGGCGAACAAATCCACAAGCTGAAAATTTGCCGAACCTTCCTACTGGTTATTATGAACAACTACTCGGAGGTAAAAACCTAGACTGGATAAAATGCTATGCTCAAGGTAAATACACCTATGTACAAGAAGGCATGCCTATTTGGCCAGAATATGATGATACAACTATGGCAAGTGATTTAGAAGTTGAGCCTGGTATTCCGGTACAGGTTGGGATTGACTTTGGATTGACACCAGCTGCAGTGTTTGCACAGCGTATGAAAAATGGCACTTGGCATATCATACATGAGTTAGTTACCTTTGATATGGGCTTGAATAGATTTGTAACTATGTTGAAAGAAGAGATGGGTATATATTTCCCAGGGTGTCAGTTTATGGTATGGGGAGACCCTGCAGGCCAACAAAGAGACCAGATATATGAAACTACAGCTTTTGACCATATGCGAACTATGGACATAGTAGCACGCCCTACAGCCACTAATGATTTTAAAGTTAGACGAGAGGCTATGGCTATACCTATGCAACGATTAATACATGGTAAGCCAGGTTTTCTTGTTAATAAAAAATGTGAACGATTACGCAAGTCTTTATCTGGAGGCTACCATTTTAAAAGAATATCTATGGGCGCTGGTCAAGAAAGATATCGTAGCACACCAAATAAAAACGAACACTCGCATATTGGAGATGCAGCTGGATATTGTTTGCTAGGCGGAGGAGAACATAGAGACATGACAGTGCGAAAAAGAGCAGGGGCAAAAATTATGCAACCAAAAGCTAAAGTATTAGACTTTGATGTTTTCACCGCATGAACTTAATACAATCATGCGTTTGGATTGGCCGAAACAAAGAATAGTCCGCTGGCACCCTACGCATTTTAATATGATGACTCTAAATGAATTTGATAAAAGAAACTTACCTGTTTATCAATCAAAGATGAACCTTTTTGAAAACCTTATTGACAAAGGTTTATGCTTTACTGGTATGCAGGAAAAAAAAATATATGCTATGTTTGGTATGTGGGAACTATGGTCTGGAGTATACGAGGCATGGCTCATTCCTAGTGCAGATATTTCTGAAAAAACTTTTAGGTTTCATAGAAGTGCAAAGCTATTTTTTGACTATGCTGTGAACAAACTGAGTATAAAAAGATTACAAATCATGGTTTGTTCTGATAATGTTCTGGCTGTTCGTTGGGCAAAGGTATGTTACTTTGAAATTGAGGGTACTGCTAAAAAGTGGGGGCCTTTAGGAGAAGATTATTATATGATGGCAAGGGTATTTTAAATGGGCGGATTATTCAGTTCACCAAAACCACCACCCCCACCACCAACACCAGAGGTGGATAGAAGAAGTGCTGCTCTTGAAGAACAAGAGAGAAGAGAGAGAAAAAGTCTGCGTGCAAGAAGAAAAGCAAGAACCCAATCTGCAAGAGCATTGATGACACAAGTAAGAACTTCACCGGTAACTGGTGAGGGTTCTGATTACGGACAGGGTACAACTTTAGGACCAGATGTTAGAAATCCAAGATAAAATGCCAAAAAGAGAATACATTAGAAACCCAAGACTTAAACCACAACCCAAAAAAAAGGAGAGTAAATAATGTATCATGCTGGTAAAAAAAAGAAAAAAAATTTAAAAAAAGCTATGGCGAAAAAATATGGTAAGAAAAAAACATAGAGAAATACAATGGTGGCAAAAAGGTTTCAAAATCCTAAAGGCGGCCTTAATGAGGCTGGAAGAAAACATTTTAAAAAAACTGAAGGGGCTAATCTCAAAAGACCAATTAAGAGTGGGAACAATCCTCGTAGGGTTAGTTTTGCTGCTCGTATGGCTGGTGTAAAAGGTCCTATGAAAGATGACAAAGGTAGACCTACAAGAAAAGCGTTAGCCTTGAAAGCCTGGGGATTTGGAAGTGTTGCTGCTGCAAAATCGTTTGTAGCAAAAAATAGAAAGACATAAATGGCATTAGAGGTAAAAGAATTAAAAAAAAGATATAAGGTTTGTGAAACACGCAAAGAAATGTGGCGTAACATCTATGAAGAGGCTTACGAATTTTGCTTACCTATGCGTAACCTTTATGACGGATATGCAGAACAGGACACGCCTGGCCAAAACAAAATGAAAAGAGTGTTTGATAGCACTGCTATACACTCAACATCAAGATTTGCAAATAGAATACAATCTGCTTTATTTCCTCCACAACAACAGTGGTGCAGATTAAGACCTGGGCCAGATGTGCCGCCAGAAAGAAAAGTAGAGGCGCAACAAATATTAGACCAGTACACTACAAAAATGTTTAGTGTAATGCGTCAGTCTGGTTTTGATTTAGCTATTGGCGAATTTTTATTAGACCTGGCGGTAGGAACTGCGTGTATGCTTATACAAAAAGGAGATGAGTTGCAACCAATTAGATTTACAGCGATACCAATGTATCAAGTAACTTTTGATGAAGGTCCTATGGGTAAACCAAACTTTGTATATCGTAGATTTAAAAAACCTTTTGAGGCAATACAAAAAGAGTTTCCAGAAGTAGACATGCCAGATGAACTCATACAAAAATATCAAGAAAGACCTATGGAGAAAGTTGAGTTGCTAGAGGCAACATATCCTAATGAAGATGGTGAATATGATTATTGTCTTATGACTATGGAAGGTGATTATAAAATACTACATAAAGTTTTAAAATCCTTTCCTTGGGTTATATCAAGATACATGGTAGCCCCAGGTGAGATTTATGGTAGAGGTGTTTGTTTGTATGCTTTGCCAGATATTAAAACTCTTAACAAGGTTGTAGAATTAAATTTAAAAAACGCCAGTCTAAGTATTGGTGGAGTCTTTACTGCAGTTGATGATGGTGTCATTAACCCTCAATCAATTCAAATTGTACCTGGTGCAATCATTGGTGTATCAAGTAACGGAGGTCCAAGAGGCCCAAGTCTTGCCCCACTACCTAGAAGTGGAGATGCAAACCTTTCCTCTTTGATTGCAAATGATTTGCGTATGAATATTAAAAAAACTTTACTTGATGAAAGTTTACCTCCAGATAATATGTCTGCTCGTTCTGCAACAGAAATTGTTGAAAGAATGAAAGAACTCAGTCAAAATCTTGGTGCTGCATTTGGACGATTAATAAATGAAACAATGACACCGATAATTACTAGAACACTTGAACTTATGGACCAAGAAGGATTGATTGAATTGCCTTTAAAAATCAATGGTTTAGAGGTAACTATTGAACCACAATCTCCACTAGCCATGGCTCAGAACATGGAGAAAGTTGGTAATGTTTTACAGTTCTTACAAATATCTCAAGCCTTAGGTGGCGCAGGTAATGCTCTGGTAAATCCAGAGGCAGTTGGTGATTATTTACTTGACAATTTAGGAATAGATGCAAATTTAAGAACAACTCCAGAACAAAGAGCAGCAATAGTACAACAGGCTCAACAACTTCTTGCACAGCAACAGGCTATGCAACAACCAGGGCAAGGGGCAAATAGTCCTGGTGCTAATGTTACGCCAGATGTAAGACAAGCTATTGCTGCAGGTGAAGGCGGTCCACCGGAGGCTATTAGTCCAGATGAGGAAATGGCTAGGCCAAATAGACCGCCAGAATAAAGTATAATGAAAAAAAGAAAAAAATTAACAGCTAGACAGATGCTCACATTAGAAAAACATTCAGAACACCATACAAAAAAACACATGGATTTTATGAAAAAAGAAATGCTTAATGGTAGTACCTTTACAGCTGCACACAAAAAAGCACAAAAAGAAGTAGGTAAGTAAATATGAAAAATAATGCTGAAAAGATTAGAGATATAAATTCTGTAGGCTGGGACGGCCTTGATGCAAATGTTTCACAGTTGCGTATTAAAGATACTGATGTGCAAAGACAACTTGATATAGCATATAGAAAATGTTTTCAAACTGCAGAGGGTAAAAAAGTTTTGGACCATCTAAAAGCAATTACTATACAGCAACCTTGTTGGGTGCCTGGTGCAGATACAAGTTATGGTTTTGCGAGAGAAGGACAAAATTCAATCATTAGAGAAATAGAACAAAGAATAAGGAGAGCCAATGAACCAAGCTAATGAAAATCTTGCTGTGCAAGAAACACAAGAAGAAAAAGTAGAACAGCAACCAGAACAAAAAACTATGGTTGAGGAGTTTAGAGAAAACAATCCAAAAGAAAGTGAAGAAGAAACAACTGAACCTATTGCTCATACGGAGAATACAGAGGAAGAAGATGAACAAGAAGAATATGAAATGCCTAGTTTTTTTGAAGGTATAGAAAATCACTGGCATAAAGACGGACCAGACCTTGAAGGTATCGTCCAAGAATTAAAAGATACAAAAAAAAATTATACAGAACTCAGAACTAAAATGTCTCAAGGTAAACACAAAGCACCAGAAAAATATAATACAGATTTTTTAAAAGAATATAAAATTCAAGAAGATGACCCTTTATTGAATGGCTTTATGAAAATTGCTAAAGAAAATGGATTGTCTCAATTAGTTTTTGATGATGCAGTAAAACTTGTGTTAGAAAATCAAAAAGAACAAGCAGCTGAAATAGACAGAAACTCTGCTGAAGAAAAAAGATTATTAGGAAAAAATGCAGATGCAATATTAAAAAGCAATTTAGATTGGGCTGACGGCATGGCAAGAAAAGGTATTTTTAACGAGGACGAAATAAATGAACTTGATATATTGGGAGGAACAGCTGTTGGTTCTAAATTAGTAGTAAAGTTAAGAAATCTTATGGGCGATAAAGTAAACATACCAACACGATTAGAAACACCAGAACTTAAAGAAAGTGAAGATGAATTTAAAGCAGAAACAAATAGATTGATGAATGACCCAAGATATAAAACCGACCCTTCATTTCAGAACATGGTGGCAAAAAGATTTACTGATAGATACGGCAACAAAAATCAATAAACGCCTTTACAAGCTGTATCTTGTATATTATAAATAAAGATGAAAGATAACTGCACCACAGCCTTTCTGGTAGCAAAGAAATTTGCGGCTGGCTCAAGGCCTAATTGAGTATGTTGCAGCCCAGACCTTCTGGACAACTGTTGCGATTGTTATTAATACTAACTTTTGCTAGGAGGCAAACTTATGACAACTCAAGCTAATTTGTCGCCAGCGTTTGTGCAACTCTTTGATGCTGAAGTACATCAAGCATATCAAGGGGCAGCAAAACTAACTGGTGCAGCCAGAACAAGAACTGGCGTAGTGGGGGCTCAGGTCAACTTTCCTAAGGTTGGAAAAGGACAAGCTAGTGTGAGGACACCAGCTACAGATGTGGTTCCGCTAAATACTGCCTTCAGCAGCGTGGCATGTTCCCTTACGGATTTCTATGCGGCTGAATACAGTGATATATTTTTACAGAATAAAATTAATTTTGACGAAAGAAGTGAACTGGCCCAAGTGGTTGGGTCAGCTATCGGAAGGCGTCAAGACCAGATTTTATTAGACGCATTACTAGCGGCAAGCGCAGGTTCCTCGGTGGCCAACACAGTTGTAACCAGCGGCAGTGCGACAGCTAGTGATTTGAATGTAGGAAAAATTATTGCAGCTAAAAAAGCATTAGATGCAAAAAATGTTCCTGCAGAAAATCGCCACATGATTATTCATGCAAACAACTTGGCAGCATTGTTAGGAGATGAAAGAGCAATTAGTTCTGATTTCCAAACAATTCAAGCCTTGGTTTCTGGACAAATCGGAACTATGATGGGTTTTACCTTTCATATTCTTGGTGATAGAGATGAAGGTGGATTATCAAAAGATGGTTCTAATGATAGAACTTGTTTTGCTTTTCATCAATCATCTATGGGTGTTGCGGTTGGTATGCCAGCCTCAACGGAAATTAACTATATTGCAGAAAAAACTTCATTCCTAGTAACTGCAAAACTATCTATGGGTAGTGTTGCAATAGATACTGATGGGATTGTTGATGTAGTCTGCAGAGAAAGCTAGGAGGTATATTATGGCTTTTGCAAGAACAGGTTGGAACCCTATTGGTGGACAATCAAAAAAAGGCACTGCACCTCAAATGTTTTCTTATACAAGTGCAGATGCAATCGCCGCTGTAAACAGTGAAGGTTACTTTAATGAAGTGGCCAAAGATGTTGCAGTTGGTGATATAATTTTTGTTAGAGATAGTAATACGCCAACAATGAATATTGTTGTCGTGTTGTCAAATACTGGAACTGTTGTTGATGTTTCAGATGGTACAGCAATTACTGTCGCTGACGCAGACTAAAGTAACAAAAACTGGGGGCTACGGCCCCCTTTTTTAGGGTAAGGTTTATGGCTCAAGGTGATACTAATGTAACTGTTTGCAATAAAGCGCTTTTGTTTTTAGGCGCAGAACCAATCACAAGTTTTACTGATGGCACTCCAGGTGCTAATGCCTGTGCAAACATATATGAAGATACAAAAAAAATGACTCTAGCTATGTATCGTTGGTCTTTTACTATAGCAAAACAACAATTAGCAAGAGATGTAGATACTCCAAATAGTGAATGGACATATCAATATCTTTTACCAAATGATATTTTAAACGCTGTACCAGAGGCGGTGAGAACAACAAGTAGTCCAGGTGGACAACTATTTAAAAATTGGGAAATGGCTCAATCAGCTGGCCAATATTCCGTTCTAATGACTGATGCAACAGAAATACATATTGATTATCAGAGACTTGTCGGTGAGGGTAATATGCCAAGTTACTTTATACAACTCCTCGGTTATCAGATGGCATGGCATTTAGCAGAGGTCATGACAGACCAAACAACAAAAGCCGAATACTGGAGAACAATAGCACTAGGGACAGCAACAGAAAACTTTAGAGGAGGTTACTTTAGACAAGCAGCCTCTATTGATAGTGGTGGCCAAACACCTTCTATTGTGGGAGATTATTTGCTGACAGATATAAGATGAGTAGAATACAACAATATCAAGCGTCATTTACTATAGGAGAGTTAGACCCTCTATTACAAGGTCGTATAGATTTACAACAATATTATACTTCAGTACAATCTGCAAAGAATGTTATTTTTGAACCTCAAGGCGGTTTTAGTAGAAGGCCTGGTCTAAAATTTTTACTTGATATTACAAATGATGGCGCAGCCAACGGACATTATCTTGTGCCTTTTGAATTTTCGGTAGACGAAAGTTTTATGGTTTGTATAACAGCCGTAAAAACAGACAATCCAAATGCTAAGATAAGAATGTTTTTTTTTAAAGATGGTGCGTTGCTTACCAATATAAACTCAAGCGGTAATAATTATTTAGAATTTACTGTAGGCACTTTGTATGAAGTAACAAACTTTGACATTAATAGATTATATTATACACAATCAGCTGATACACTAATTTTAGTACACCCAAACTTTGCGCCATTCAAAGTTCAAAGAGGCGCTACAAATACATCATGGACGGCAACAGCACTTACTTCAGAACTTACAATACCTAAACATGCGTTTACAATTACTACATCAAATCCAAGTTCAACTATAACGCCTTCAGCTGTTGATGGTACTATAGAGATTACAGCTGGTTCCAGTATTTTTAGTTCATCAAATGTTGACCAATTCATTGAGGCCGCTGATGGTTTTGGTAGGGCAAGAATTGTTAATTTTATTTCAGCTACAAAAGTAGAGGCATTTGTTGAAGTTCCCTTTTTTGATACAAATGCAATTTCATCTGGTAGCTGGTTTTTGGAAAGTGGATATGAAGATGCTTGGAGTAACAATAGAGGCTGGCCTGTATCAGCAACTTTTCACGAAGGTCGTTTGTTTTTTGGTGGTAGTGGCTCCTTACCTTCTACTTTGTTTGGTTCAAAGGTAGGACAATTTTTTAATTTCAAAGCAGCCGAAGGTTTAGATGATGATGCAATAAAAATAACTTTGGCAACAGATAGTGTAAACACGATTGTTGGTATGAGGTCTGGTAGAGACTTGCAAATATTTACTACCGGTGCTGAATTTTTTATTCCTCAAGGAGACCTAGACCCTATTACACCATCAAATGTTGTGGCTAAATCAAGTACAAAGCGTGGGGCAAAAGCGTTTGTAAGACCACAAGCTGCGGAGGGTGGAACTTTATTTATACAAAGACAAGGTAAAGCTATAAGAGAACTTTTGTTTTCTGATGTAGAGTTATCCTATGTGGCTAATAATATTTCTTTACTAGCCTCGCATTTAATTGTTGACCCTATAAAAACTGCACTAAGAGCAGCTACAGATACAACAGAGGGTGATTTATTATTGATACTTAATGGAGAAGATAGCACTGGATATAGAGACTCTAGCATACCATTTACAGGCCAGATAGCAGCGTTTATGTTAAACAAGGGTCAGAACATAGTAGCCCCCTCACATCTTGTTACAGATGGCGTATTTAAAGATGTGGCGGTAGATGTAGATATAATATATACAATCGTAAAACGAACTATAGGTGGTGCAACTAAATTTTATGTGGAAGTATTTGATGATGACTTTACAACAGATAGCGCAACACAAATAACTTCTGGTTTTTCTGGCGCAACATATAATAGCTTTGGAAATATTGAGGGTAAGTCTGTAAAAATTATTAGAGATGATATAGTTGATACAGATGATACAGTTTCTAGTAGTGCTATTACAGCTGGTGGAACACCGCTTAGATATTTAGAGGTAGGGTTAGATTATGATGTAGAGGTAAAAACCAACCCTGTTGAAACAAGACTATCAAGCGGTACTATATCTTCACAAAAAAAAAGAATATTAGAAATTACACCAAATGTTTTTAAAACACAAAACCTTGTAATAAATAATAGAATGATTGATTTTACAACAGCACCTCTAGCTGGTATAGGTGGCGTAACAGCCTTTACCGGAAAAAAAAGGACGCATGGATTTTTAGGGTATGATAATGACGGAGTAATAACAATATCACAAGACCAGCCAGTTTTTATGACTGTGTTAAGTCTTGCCTACAAAGTTAGTGTAGGACAATAAAAGAAAGGAAATATTATGAGTGGAGTAGAATTAGCAGTCTTATCAGTAGCAGTCTCAGCTGTAAGTGCTGTTTCACAAATAAAAGCAGCACAAGAAAAAAAGAAAATGTATGATATGCAGGCTAACGCAGCAAGAATACAAGGTAAAGTAACAGCCTTGAAATACAAACAAGAAGGTGTAGAAAAATTAAAAAAACTAAACAGAGTCTTAGCCGCTAATACAGCGAGGTCTGCTGCAGGAAACATAGACCCATTTTCTAGTGGAGGTTCACCAGATATTATAAATACATATTCATTACGACAAGGTGTAAATGATTTTACTATATCAAGAGACAATCAAACAATGGCTGTTAAGATGGCAAATTATCAAGCAGCGCAATACAATTATGCAGGTAAAGTAGCGGTTAAAAATGCACAAAGGTCTGCAGTCATGACTATGGGACAGTCTTTTGTTCAAGCAGGATTTTTATATGGCAGTGGCGGATTTACTGGAGGTCAATCTATTTTTTCTGGAAGTGCAACAACAGCACCAACTGGTTCTAATATTTTTAATCCAACAACAACGCCAGCTGGTTCTAATATTCTTAATCTAAACACATATACACCTCAACCCTCAATGATAGTGTAATGGCAAAACCAAGAGTAACATACGAGTCCTCCGGTGATTATTTAAGACCGCCTCAGAATATTGATTTTGCCGGACAAAGAGAAAACATAGCTGGTTATACGCAGATGACTCAAAAGTTAGACCAAATGAGCAACTACTTTATGCAACAGGCGGAAGGCATGGCTAAGCTAGAGGGCGCTGAATATGGCGCTTTAAATGCCCCTACAGAACAACAATTAGAAGATGCTTTTGTTCAAGATAAAGAAGTAGAACTACCTGGAGATACTTTTAGTGTTTTTGGTAGACAAGCTAGAGCAGCTGCCTTAGAGACAGTCTATAATGATTTAGAGGTCATGGCTAAAAAAAAGATATTGTTTGATATTACAGATTATGAAAAACAAGAATTAGACCCATCAATGCTTGGAGAAAAATTTGATACAATTATTAATGGTTATGCTGCAACCTTTGATGAAACAAGTCCTACCTTAGCTAAAAAATTTAGAGCAGATGTTGGCCTATTTGCCTATAGCAAATTACAAGGTGAGATGAGTGATTATCTAAAAGTAGAGAAAAAAAAAGCAAGAGCAGCCCTTGTAACCAGTTTTAATTTTGCAACAATGGACGGCGGCTTTATTCATACAGAATTAAAAAATATGACACCTGTAATTCCAAAAGGTGGTATTCAAGAGGGCGTTGAATTGTTACCACCAGCTGAGGAATTAAAAACTAAAATAGCCTCACATAAATATAAGTTTGCAAAAGATGCTTTGGCTTTAGGTTTTACACAAACAGAGGTCAACACTTTACTTAATGACTTTGACAAAAGAGTAACACTTATTAGAAAAAATATAGTTACTCAAGAAATATTACAAACAGAACCAGGTGGTAAAGCTGTGCTGTTTAAAAGAATGGAGACTGCTTTACGACAGGGACCAAAAAGTAAAACAGCTAAAGAATTACCTACGGAAATTTACAATGCTATATTCTCAGCCTCATCTACTGAGGCACTAGAAATAATTAATTTAGCAAGAACAGGTTATAATACACATTTAGAAGATATAGAGAAAGTAATAAATCATAAAAAAAAAATAAGGGACGATAATAAAGAGACATACGAACAATCTTTTAAAAGAGGTATGTTTATGTTTACTAATCCTACCGGTGCAAATGCTGAAGAAATAGAACAAGTAAGAGATAGAGGTTTAGAAATGATGACTACTGCTTTGTCAACATTTGAACAACAGGGTTTTGATGAGTTGTATAAAATTAATAAAGTAACATTTGATAAGATTACTAGAGTTACTGCTGACGGCTCTGGTTTTAATTCTATGGCTATTATAGATAATACTGATGTTGTAATAAGATTTAAAACTGACCTAGCAAATATAAATCCAGCTATGAGTGTAGCAGATGTACAAATAGCTTTTAACAAAAATCAAATTACTTTAGAGACCTTTCTTGATTTAACTGATAAATATAAAACAAATTTATCTAATGAAGATAAAGCAGCAATTAAACTTATGAAAAATAAATTAGATATGGCCGATAACTTTTATGTAGACAAAGAGTTTTTAAAAACACAAAAAAATAAAATATATACTGCTACTTTATCAAGGTATATTATGGACAAAGCAGCTGCCGGAAATGATTTTAGTCCATTGGATTGGGTGGACAAAGTAATGCCTTCTATTGTTAGAGATACCGCCAACGCAAATCCAATACCAGACCAAGTATTACACAAAGCATTTGAAGGAAAACTTAACAATCAAGGAAAACCATACACACTTGGTGGTCAAACAGCGTTTATTACACATTACAAAAGCTATACAAGAGGTCAATTAAATAGATTAATAAGAAAAGCAATAGCAGATGGACATTCTGAAATGGCTGAAATGCTACAAAGAGATAAAGAGATATTAGATGAATTAGTTACAGACCCAAATTTTGATAAACAACAAATAAATAATTATAGATTACAGGACAATTAATGACTGACGATTTTGTTAATGATGATTTTAGTAAGGCATTTAGAGAACTTTTAGTTATGACAAGCGAAGAAGAATACTCAATATACAGAGACCCTTATACAGGTCAAGTTGCGTATTTTCAAGGAGAACTACCTTTAGAAAAAGGACTACCTCCAGAAATAGAAGATGGCACACCAGAGGCATTAGAGTACAAACAAAAACAAATAGAAGTGTATGGTATGCCTGGACAATTTTTGTCTGATACTCATATCGGTTTTAAAAAATTAGAACCACAAGAAAATGTCGTTAAAGATAAAGCATGGATAAGAGCATCAAAAATTTTACATAAGTACATGGCAAACCAAAACAGAAATATTGTATATACTAGAGATGATGAAAACGAAAAAAAATTAACCACAGATAAAGATTTTGCAGAGTGGGGGATAGATTTTATGTCCTCTTTTGAAAACAACTTTGCTAATATGCTAGTTGATGTAAATAGACTGGAAGGTGCGCCAGCGCCGATAGCAGCCTCAATGTATTATTTGATGGAAACATCTGATAGAAAAGGTCTATTATTGGATAATTTTATTGATGGAGTTTATTATTCTGTTATGGACTACAGCAATTTAGTTGGATTAGGTACTGTAGGATTAGGTCTCATTGGGCGTGCTGGTGGTAAACAAATGTCTAAGATGGCTTTTAAAGAATACCTTAAAAATTTAGTTACAAGGAGACCAGATGCAGCTGAAATTGCATTAGGCGCCGAGGGAATGGTATATCTTGGTGGTTTTGACTATGGTAATCAAACTGTTAAAATTAGGGCTGATAAACAAGCAGAATATAAACCAGGACAAACAGCTGCTATGTCTGCTGTTGGTGGTGTTGCTGGCCCTGTTATTGGTAGAGCCGTAGAGGCAACTGGTGCCGGTATAGCAAAAGGCGTTGAAAAAGCGACTAACCTAGTTAAGCCAGAGGAGAAGGCTCTTAAATCAATGGCGCCAATTTTAGATATTACGGAAACAAAAAATGATGGAGGCAAATGATGTCTATTCCAACTGATGAAACAGCTGTTACAGCAGCTGAGATGACTAACAAAAAAAATCAAAACAAAGATACTGTAAATCTTTTAGGTGAAACAGAACAAGCACCTTTGACTGGAGACTTGGCAGGTGGTGCTGGTGGAGAATACATTACGGAAGAAGATAAAGTACCTTTAACAGAACCAGTGCAAATTGCAGGCTTGGGTAGTTTAACTAAGGGACTTATAAAAAAAGGGGGCAAAGCAATAGATGCTGGTGTTGATTACTGGAATGAAAAGATGGGTGCTGTAGATGCAACAACAACTCCATCTCAAAGAATAAAAAAAGAAGAAAGAAAAAAAGAAAATGAAAGAATAAAAAAAGAGGTTGAGGGAGAACAGCCTTTTATACAAACTGATGAAGGCACAGTTTTTTTTAAGCCAATGCCTCCAGCTGAATTAAACAAAGTTAAAAGCTATATGCAAGGAAATGTAGATTTTGATGTTGTTTTACCTAATCTTAATAAAATAGACAGTAAGAAATCTGATGATACAGCTGATGTACAATTTAAAAAATTGATTGGTGCTATGTTTGAGCATTACAAAAATCAAAAAGATACAACAGGAAAAAAAATACTTGAAGGGGGAAAGCAATATAAAGATGGTAAAGTCATTGATAAAGGTCAAAGTCGTTCTATTCGTTCATTCAACGATATTATCAATGACGCAAACAAAATAGGTTCTGTAGATATTATGCTACAATTATTGAGAAGAGGTAAAAAAGAAAGGCCATTTACAGACAGTGAACTTCTTGCTGCAAAAAGAACAGTTTTATCTTTTACTGTTGTTGCTGAAAAAGCCATGCAACAATTTGAAAAATCTGGAAGTGCTATGGATTTAGCTAAAGCGCACCAGGCACTGAATATTGCTGGATATGCTCAAATACAATTAGTAGGTGTACAAGAAGAAATAGCAAGAACCCTTGTGTCAAATAAAATTATTGCCTCACCAGGGCAATCAAGAATACAGGCTCTAAAAACTTGGCAGGACACAAATACAGTAGGAGAATTTACTGCAGTTCTTACAGAGAAAAACTTAGCAGAATATATGGAGGCTAATGGTGGTGAGGCTGCTGTGCGAACTATGTTAGCATCTTATAAAGCCTTGCCTAATGATGTGTCTAAAAATAAATTTCTTAAAATGACATTGTTAGATAGAGCCAAAATGACTCCAAGAGCATTAGTAGAAATCTATACTTCAGCATTATTATCGTCTGGAGTTACTCACGCATATAATACTGTATCTCAAGTTGCATTTTATGAAATGTTAATGGCTGAAAAATTTATAGCAGGTATGACTGGGGATAAAGATGAAATGGCTAAAGCTATGGCTATGTTAAAAGGACATATTACATATTTACCTCAAGCATTAAGAAATATGACCCATGCGTTACTGCATGAAAAATCTCTTACAGAAAATACAAGTAAGCTAGATATGGCTGGTAGAACTGTAACAAGACAAGGTTTCGGTTTAAGAAATAGAGCAGAGGGTGGAGGTTTAGGAGAGAGTGCAGCTGCGTTAGCTATAGATGGTCTAGGTATTACTTATAGAATGTTAGGGTATCGTCCTATGATTGCTATTGATGAATTTTTTAAAACAATGGCCAGGGGTGTAGAAATAGAAGGTATTGGTATGCGTCAAAAATCTCTAGCCTACACCAACAAATTAAAAGAAATTAATGAAAAAATAACAAATGAAGGTATTGACATATCCGACTACAAGTATGAAAAAATTATTGACCCAGAAAAAGGTACAAAAAAAATATTTACTGGAGATGAGGCTATAAAAAAAGAGGCTTATGATTTTAGTGTTGATAGCTATTTACATACGATAAATAAAGATAGTACCTTTCAACAGGGCAGTGAGTTTGCAAGAATGTTAACTTTTCAAGACGATTTGCCAGGCGTATTTCAAGGTATGACAAGATTTTTTAATTTATCAGGAATTAAGATATGGGTTCCTTTCTATAAGACACCCTCACAAATTGTAAGAAGAGTTACAGAAAGGACACCTTTAGCTGTATTGATGCCAGGTTTTTATAAGAAATTAATAAGTGGTAGTGCCACTGAAAAACGAGAGGCTTTAGTAAGAGCAACAACTGGCACTCTTATGTTTGCAACTTTAGCTTATGCTGGCACTGGAGGCATGAACGAGGGTTATGCAATAACTGGTTATGGTCCACGAGATAAAAAATATAGAAAAACCTGGTTGGAAAACCATCAACCATATTCTATTGGAGTAAGAAAGAAAAACGAAGATGGTACATATAAAGAGGGACCAGATGCTTGGACCTGGATAAGTTATGCAAGATATGACCCTTTGTCTGGTATGTTAGCTATGGCTGGTGATTTTAATGATGTTTTGTTAAATATTGATGATGAAGATACAATAGTAGATATTTTAAGTGGCGCTGGTTTAGCCACTATGAGATATACAGCTACCGCTTTACCAATGACACAATTTATAGGAGAGTTTATAGACCTTATGGGTTCACCTTTCCAAAGCCATGAAAGCCAGGTAGAAAGAGTTACACAACTTTTAACTAAACAGGTATTTGCAGCAGGAGGTATTGTTAAAGAACATGTTACTTTTGGTGTAGGTGATAACTTTAAAGGACCAGCTGATTTGCCTGGTGTAGGTATTATGTTAGAAGGTTCTGTAGAAAGGTCTGGATATGGAGAACGAGCAAAATTTGGAGATATGACTGTAGGTTCAGAAATGGCCTCTAGCACTCTACCAGATAATCAATATGATGATGTAAACATTCCTTTTTGGAATAGACCAGTTGGATTACAACCAGTAATGAGAGCATGGTATGAAAACCTTAATACTATTTGCTCTAAGACAATAGGCTGTTCATCTGAGTTGCCTGTTAAAACTAATAGATGGTATGAGCCAATGCCACAAACTAGAGGCGGTGGTTGGGAGTTTGCCTCTCCGTATAGAGTAATAAATTTACCTCATGCTAATTTAGTAAACCAAGAGTTAGCAAAATTAAACTTAGGTTTATCACCTCTTAGTTATACTATGGGTGAACCACAAATAAAATTAAATGCCGAGCAATATGATAGATACAAAGAATTATATAACTATCCACGCAGAGGAACTTTTGCAAAAGAATATTTTAAATCAGAAGTGTACTCTGGTGGAGAAAATCTAATGCCAGGTAATATATTGGAAGAATTTAAAGATATTATTAAAAGCACTGGATATGAAAAAATTAGAGGAATTACTGGATTGGAACCTGCACCACCTGCACACAAAATAGATTTACTTAAAGGTGTGGACAATGCGCATAAAAAATATGCAAAAGATTTATTAGTATTAGAATACCCAGAACTTAAAGCACTTCTTTTAGAAAGAGATGAGTTTCGTAAAAGGTTTGGAGAAAATCCAAGAAATTTATCAGACCCTAACATATTTGAAATACAAAGAGCAATACAAGAAAATCGTAAAACAATAGAATAAATTATTTTGTTCTGGTTGTTAGTATTGTGGATATTGTTTATTATTTAGATTATGGCTTTATTTGATGTCAATAATAATATAAGGAAGGTTACTGCTACAGCAAATGGCAGTTTAACAGATTTTAGTTTTAACTTTCAAGTAAACAACACAACTGATTTAGATGTGTTTGTTGATGCTACATTAAAAAGTATTAGTTCTGATTACACTGTTGTTACTTCAGCTGGGGCAGCAGGGTTAAATGCAGATGGTACTGGCGTAGTCAAGTTTAATTCACCGCCAGCTAATGAGGCAATAATATCTATTAAATCAGATGTGCCTATATCTAGGGCAAGTGTTTACACCTCTGGCGGTAATATAACAGCTGCGTCATTAGAAAATGATTTTGATACAATAACTATGCAAGTTGGTGATTTAGATGAAAGTTTAAGTAGAACACTTAAAGCACCAGTAAATGACCCAGGTAGTGTTAATATGACTATACCAGCTAAAGCTACACGATTAGGTAAGGTGTTATCATTTGATGGCACAAGTGGAGACCCAACTGTTTCTGCATTATCAGTAAGTTCTGTAACAGTAAGTACATTATCAGCTGGTGCTACAGCCACATCTAGTTATAATTCAAGCACTGGTGTATTAGCGCTAGGTATTCCTAGAGGAGATACTGGAGCCACCGGTTCACAAGGTGCTACTGGCTCTCAAGGGGCCACTGGTGCGCAGGGTCCGGCTGGACCTCAAGGGGCTGCTGGCGCTCAAGGTCCTTCTGGTGAGGCCTCGTTAGCTGATGTTACAAGTTTAGCTATAGCATTAGGATAGGAGAAAACATGGCAAATACTTTTAAAGTAAAAACAAAAGCAAGTGTTAATAATAGTTCATTAGATACAATATATACTGTTCCTTCAAGCACAAGCACAGTTGTATTAGGACTTGCACTTTGTAATAAAACAACAAGTGCAATAACTGCTGATGTGCAGTTAGTAAGTGATACTTCAGATACAGAAACAAATGCAAATATTTTTTTACTCAAAGCAGTTAGTATTCCAGGTTCTTCAACACTTGAAGTGTTTGGTGGTCAAAAGATAGTAATACAAACAACAGATGTAATTAAAGCACAGGCATCAACAGGCTCTGCCCTTGATGTTGCTTTATCAATCATGGAGATAACATAATGCCTTATTTAGGAGTTTCTCCAGCGGCAACAGGAAGTGTAGGTGCAAATCAACTTTTAGACGATGCAGTTACAACTGCAAAAATAGATGATGGTGCAATTACTTCTGCAAAGTTAGCGAGTGGTGTTGGTGGTTCTCAAGTTCTTGTAACAACAACAACAATATCTGATGGAGATACTTCAATAATTTTTAGTAACTTGAATAGTTATGACAACTATAAAATTGAATTTATAAGAGTAACTCATAATACAAGTGCAGGAGCAATGTTAAAATATCAAGGTGGTACTGATGCATCAACATTTGTCACATCAAGCAACTATGACAGAGTTGTAGGAAGTATGGTTTACGATGGAAATGATACTCTTGTTAATGAAGATTTAGATGGGGCAACAAGCATACAAATGCTATCTGATGCAAACAGATGGGAAGGAAATGTAAATCATTATCTAGATGGTCATGCATACATATATGCAAAAGCTGGGGCAAATACTGGTCAATATCCAAGATTACATTTTCATATTACCCATAGTCATACCACAAACAATAGAACTGTTGTGACAAGGGGGGGTGGTTTTTTAAATTCTACTTCAACAATAACTTCAGCAAAATTTTCTTTATCTACTGGTTCTTTTAAATCAGGAAAAGTTAAATTATATGGAATAACATAATGCCTTACCTCGGAAACAACCCAACAATAGGTGCTTACCACAAGTTAGATGCAATATCTACTGTCAATGGACAAGCAACTTATAATCTTCTTTTAGACTCTGTTGCTTTTACACCACAGTCTGCAAATCATATGCTCGTGGTGGTAAATGGTATTGTTCAAAGTCCTACAACAAATTATACAGTATCAGGTTCAACGATTACCTTTACAGGCAATCTCGTAACTGGAGATGTTATAAACGAAATTAGGGTATTCGGCGATGTCCTCAATATTGGCACTCCGTCAGATGCGACAGTTACAAATGCCAAAACAAACTTTGTATCTACATCAAGTGCCGCAGGATTGAGCATAAAAGGTGATGGTACGACTGATGGCACAGTACAACTCAACTGCTCACAAAATAGTCATGGTGTTAAGATTGCATCACCTGCACATTCTGCAGGGCAGTCTTATACAATAAAGTTACCTACGGAGAATATTGCCGCAGATAAGATTATGAAAGTGGCTAGTATTACAGGTAGTGGCACAAGTGCAGTAGGTCAAATGTCTTTTGTTGATGAGCCAAGCGGAGGAATGACATTATTAAATTCTACAACTATTTCGTCAGGCACTTCAGCAGTAGACTTCAATAATTCACTTATAACTTCTACTTATAAGGTTTATGTATTTCATGTATTAGGTTTGTTTGACTCTGTAACATCAGGGTCAAATGGTTTTGCTATGAGGTTTTCAGCAGATAATGGTAGCACAGTTGTAAGTAGTGGTTATAGAACAAGAAATCGTAGATACAATGAAGGTGGATATGGTGATTATAGTATAAATGGTTCAACAATATCTGAGATGAGA
>VTLG01002609.1_pt1 | contig 23630 bp, 30 predicted proteins | sample 4694571 | NCBI WGS metagenome assembly VTLG01 (sample SAMN12604809, study PRJNA352737) | marine metagenome | biome: ENVO:00000447; feature: ENVO:00000209|ENVO:00000569|ENVO:01000036; material: ENVO:00002151; isolation source: viral sequences binned using virsorter ...
AGTGTGGCAAGTAGACCAGGTTAGAAAGTTTTTACAGACGGCATATGATAAGTTTGAATACAGATCTGTTGGAGTTATATTTCATTTGATGTATGTCTGGTGTCAAAGGCCAGGAGATATACGGCTATTAACTTTTGATCAGTATAATTTTGATAAAAAGGTATTGACTTTGCAACAATCTAAAAGGAGAGCAGAAGTATATCTACCTGCTAATGATGAGATACATAAGATACTAGTGCAACAAAAAGAAGACATAGGTTTTCAAAAGTATGTGGCCCCTAAAATTATTCGAGGGGAAGTAACGTCAGAACCATATTGCAAAATTACTTTGGGTACTAAGGCTAGAAAGATTAGAGAGGAAGCAGGATTGCCTAGTGATTTATGGATAATGGATATGAGAAGGACGGGTACTACTGAAATGGTAGAAGCAGGAGTACCCATTGGACAAATCATGTCGGTTACAGGACATGCAAACCCACAGTCTTTAAAACCATACATGAAAAATACGTTGACAAGTGCTACAGAAGCATGTAGACTTCGACTCAAGGCAGGGGGCGGTGGTATACTATAGGAGATGAGAGATGGCAAAAATTTATAAAATTTATAATTACAAACCAGGCGATAAAGTTGTTACACCTACAGGGCAAGTGGCTACAGTTGTAAAGGAAACGTATGGGGGAGAGAGATTAATTCTAGAGTACGTTGATACCCCAGAGTGGCAAAAAGTTTCTGATGATAAAAACACTAGACATATTAACTCAGTAACTCTCCAGAAAGAGTTTGTTAAACCTTTAAAACAAGAGTTGTATTCCACCTGTCAAGTAACATATAAATGATTGACATAAGAGGGTTTGTAGAAAAACTTGATTTGGCAGACGGACAGAAGCATAGAGGTAAGTGTCCGTCTTGCCATCGAGGTAATACTTTTACAGCTACAAACAAAATGGGTAAGCTACTTTGGAATTGCTATGCCAACAGTTGCAATCTATCAGGGTCTACTAGAATTAATATGACAGTTGAGGAGATTAGAAAACGTATGGATAAACAATTTAATATAGATGCAGAGAAAGCCTTTGAAGGTTTGAATGTGGGTAAGGTTACTCAGTTTGTTTTACCTGAGAGTGTAGTCAAGGGTGCTAAACAGGAAGCACTAGATGAATACTGCAATAGATATGGTATAGATTCCTATGAATTATCTTTGCACTACGATGTTAAAGAAGATCGAATTGTATTTCCAATGTTTTTTGAAAACAAGATGATAGATGCCATAGGAAGAGCAGTGGACTCTAATAAAATACCTAAATGGAAACGATATGGTAGTGAAGCTGACGGTTTCATTAGAGGTACTTGTACCATTGCTGTAATCGTTGAGGACTGCACCAGTGCATCTGTTGTAGAAACTCTTGGACTTACTGGAATTGCTATTTTAGGTACAACAATTAGTCAGAATCACATACAAGGATTAAAAGACTATAAGAAAGTTATAGTGGCCCTCGATCCTGACGCAGCTCCTAAGACTATTGAGTACACCAGGAAGTTAAAAGCTAACGGTATTGATGCATTTGCATTAAAGTTATTAGATGATATAAAATACAGACGGGCAGAGGATATTGTATACTTACAAAAACTTAAAAGGGAGTTCAATGGAACAACAGATATTAAAGAGCCTACTTAATAAAGAGTTTTATGATTCAGTTAGGGGCGGTAAATGCCCCACTCAAGTATTCACAAAAGATTTACGAAAAATAAAAGAAACTATTGACTATGCTATGGAGAAGTTTGATAGAGACTTGCTCCTAGATGAAGTGAAAGGTTTATTTTTCTCTAAAAATCCTACATTAACTACATCACAGAAACATCAATATGAACTTATCTTTGGGCAGATAAATAATAGCTCAGTTGTAGGTTCAGATGTATCTGATGAAGTATTATCGGATATGTTTAGGCAATTTATAGGGCAAGAGATAGCTAACCTGGGGTTTCAGTGTGTCAATGGAGATATAACAACAATGGAACCCCTTAGAAATCTGTTAGAAAATTATCAAGATGACTTTACACCTACTGTTAAAATAAATTTTGTTGACAATTCAGTAGACAATTTACTTAATAGTGCAAATACAAACACAAAATACAAATTTAATATCAATTCTTTATACAAATCTGTCCAGGGACTAGATGAGGGTATGTTATTTGTTATTGGAGCCAGGTCTAATGTAGGTAAGTCTAGTTTCCATGCTAGTTTATGTGCAGGGGCGAATGGTTGGGCATATCAAAATGCAAAGATACTTGTTTTATGCAATGAAGAAAAGCCAGAAAGAGTTGCTATGCGATATATGACTGCTTGTACCAGTATGACACTAGAACAGATAAAGAAAAACAAGCAACAGGCCTATAGATTGTATGATTCAATCAAAGATAATATAAAATTTGTGGATGCTACAGGTAGAACAATGTCCTGGGCAGAATCTGTAATTAAAAAGAATAAACCTGACATTGTTGTATTAGATATTGGTAGCAAGTTTGCGGAAGAAGGTTCGTTTTCAAACAACCATGAAGCATTAAAAGCTAATGCTATTTATGCCAGGAATATAGGAAAGTTGTATGGTTGTTTAGTAGTTTATTGCACTCAGTTATCGGCAGAAGCTGAAGATAAAATAGTATTAAATCAGTCTATGATTGAGGGCAGTAAAACTGGTTTAGCCGGAGAGTCTGATTTAATGATTCTGATAGCAAAGAACAGACCTCTTAATGACCAGACAGAGGACGATGGCATACGATTTTTAAATCTAGTTAAAAATAAAATATCGGGAGTTCATCGTATGGTTAATTGTGAGTTTGATTTTAATACAGGGGAGTATACATCATGAGAAATTGTAGAGCAGAGAGAAGAACTTATGTAATGATGCATAAATTTAAACATGTACCAGACCCAAACATCTTATTTAAAGGGTTAGAACAAAAAAATAAACTTACTACAGAGGCTGTCGGTAAAAAAAGAAGTTACTGTTGGAAGAAACCAAAGTCCAGTATGATAAGTTCTACGAATTCTATTTATAAGTATACCTCGATATCATAAAACTTATCGTGAGTGTCTTTAGTCGAATAGATAAAGTGATTAATACCCCATACGCAAAGAAAAAATATATGAAAATAAAATTAAATAATTTAATAGAAGATGAACACAGGGAAGTGTTAAAGACTTCTCTTGAGGATTTTTTAAAAGAAGCAGATGAAATAGGCTATAATTATTTTTTTAAAGATATAATAAAAAAAGTTATCATATCAAGATTACAAAAAAAGGGACTACTAGATGACTACAACAATACTTGATGTTGAAAATACAGTTACATTTAAGAACCATAAGAAACACCTTGACCCATTCGAGAGGACAAATTCTCTGGTTATGGTTGGTGTTCTCCCATTGGATGCTAAAGATCCATCCACTTATATTTTCGACCATTGCGACATTACTAAAGACGATGATGTCGTATCTAACAGAAACAAATTACAAGGGGTTTTAAATGAGACTACTACTCTTGTTGGTCATAATCTTTCTCACGACTTACTATGGCTTTGGGAATCGGGATTCGTATATACAGGAAGAGTGTACGACACAATGCTCTCTGAATACATATTTAATAGAGGGATCAAAAAAATTTTAAAATTAGAAGTGCTTGCTGAAAAGTATAATTGTTCTGTTAAAAAACAAGATACTTTAAAAGAGTATTTTAACAAAGGTTATAGCACTAGGGATATACCTAGAAAAGAATTAGATTATTATCTTCAATGTGATCTTGCGTGTACAAAAGAGTTGTATGAAAAAATGCAGGTTCGATTAGAATCTAATCAAGATTCAGGATTAAAAAATGTTATTGATATAACGAATGAAGTCTGCGTAGTCTTATCTAGAATGTATCAGTCTGGTTTTAAAATTGACATAAATAAACTTGATGATGTAGAAAAAGAGTTTAAAAAAGAAAAGTTAGAATTAGAAACAAGCTTACAAGAGTTTACAAAAAAACTTATGGGGGATACCCCAATTAATTTAAATAGCACTGAACAACTATCCTGGGTTTTATTTAGTCGCAAACCTTTAGATAAAAATGCATGGCACTCTTGCATTGAACCTCATACACCTACAAATGTTTTCAAAGGACTTATCCGAAAGCATTTTAAGACTTTATTTAAAACAAAAGCAAAGCAATGTGGTAGGTGTAAAGGTAAGGGCCAGTTCTACAAAACAAAAAAAGATGGTAATCCATTTAAGAAACCTACTAAGTGTAATGTTTGTAGTGGTTCTGGTTTTGTCTATGAGGAAACCAATCAGATAGCAGGACTTAAATTTAATCCACCCAGTGCAAAGTGGGCTAGTGCTAGTGGGTTTAGTACATCCAAAGATAACTTAGAAATACTTGAGAGGTTTGCGGATAGTAAAGAGATGAAGGAAGCATCTGAATTTTTATCTAAGCTTAGAAGACTATCAGCTATTACAACTTATTTATCAACTTTTGTGGAAGGTATTAAAGACTTCGTAAAAGAAGATGGTCTACTACATGTCACACTAAATCAACATACAACTCACACTGGCAGATTAAGTGGTGCTAATCCTAATATGCAAAACATGCCTAGAGGTTCTACTTTCCCTGTCAAGAAAGTATTTGTTTCTCGATTCCAGGGTGGCAAGATATTAGAGGCTGACTTTGCCCAATTAGAATTTAGGGTGGCAGCTTATCTAAGTCAAGATCCTGTTGCAATCAAAGAAGTAACAGAGGGTTTTGATGTACATAGTTACACTGCAAAGGTCATATCAGATGCAGGACAACCCATGTCAAGACAGGTTGCAAAAGCACATACGTTTGCCCCGTTATATGGTGCTACAGGTTATGGCAGAACGGAAGCTGTAGCCACTTACTACAAACACTTTATTGAAAAGTATAAGGGCATAGTTAAATGGCATAAGAAACTGGCTAATCAAGCAGTTGGGCAAGGGTTTATTAGAATACCTAGTGGTAGAGAGTTTGCTTTTCCCAATACACAAAGAAAAAGAGATGGGACAGTGACAAACTTTACACAGATTAAAAATTATCCAGTTCAGTCTTTTGCCACAGCAGATATTGTGCCAGTGGTCTTGGTGGAATTGTACAATAAACTTGACGGTTACAGAAGTTGTGTGGTAAATTCGGTACACGATTCTATCGTGATGGATGTACATCCTGATGAAGAGCAACAAGTAATTGATATCATTGAGGATGTGCAAAAGAATCTAGTAGCTGTAATCAAAGCTAGATATGGCATAGAAGTAAATGTGCCATTGTTATTAGAAGGGAAGATCGGAAACGATTGGTTAAATCAAACTGAACTATAAGAGGACTATATGAGTACAGATATTTCAACATTAAATACGTCAAACTTTGCTGAACTTGCTCAAGCTATGGGCATGGAAGCTGACACACAAACTAAGAAACAAACGAGTACACTTGCCAGATTAAAAATTGAACATGACCCTATCATGGGAGAGATTGAACACAAAGGTAAGAAAACAAAAGTAGAAGTAATAGAGGCAGGAAAGTATTGCCTAACACTATCAGATGGAACTACAAAACTTTATGATGCTAATCCTATAATTCGGGTATTTACACAAAAGTTTATGTATAAAAAATTTGTGCAAGCAAAAGGGCCAAAGGGTAAAAATATATATGTTAAAACTGAGATGTCTAACGATTGGAAAGGAGATCACAGGGATACTGCAGGTGGTTTTAACTGTGGCAAGCCTAGTGGTTGGATTGAGGATTATAACTCAATACCTCAAGATCAAAAAGATTTAATTAAATCAGTTAAAAGGGTGAGAGTTTTGTTTGGCCTTATTACATTGACTGCACCTGTAAATGACAAAGGAGAGAAGGCCGTTAAGCTAGTTGATCCTGCTCCTTTTATTTACGAGATAGACAATAAAGAAGCTTTTAAAATTATGGGTGGCCCTATTACTGAAATGCTTAAGCAAAAATATTTATTCCCACAAAAGCATTTAAAACTGGGGACACAGGAGAGAAGTATAGCATCTGGTAAAAAATATTTTGTGCCTAGTGTAGAATTAGAATCTGGTGTTCTTCAATTAAAGAATCCAGAGGATACAGATACATATAAGGATTTCAATGAGTGGATTAGTCGATACAATAATTGGGTTGCTAATGAGTATACTAAGTCTACAAAAGATACAGATGAAAAACTTGTCAATGAATTTGTAGATATAGAAGCTGCCTAATGATTACGCATCCTGCCGAAATTAAAATCCGAAAATATTTATCGGAAGTTAAACACACTGATTCTATTATGCCGGAAGAAATTATTGACAGGGTGACTGATGAGATCAGAGACTCACTTAAAAAACAATTTGTGGATAAAAGCAATAATAATTTTAGATTGCGTATGTCAAACTTAGGTAGACCATACTGCCAGTTATGGTTTGATAAAAATAAACCACAGACTGCTTTGCCCCCAACATCAAACTTTGTAATCAACATGATGATAGGGGACGTACTTGAGTCTGTATTTAAAGGCATACTTAGTGCAAGTGGTGTTGATTACCAGAATGGGGAAAAGGTAACTCTTAATTTAAAGAGTCACAAAATTGAGGGTACACCTGACCTGATTATGGATGGTAAGGTAGATGATGTTAAAACTGCTAGTCCTTGGTCTTACGAAAATAAGTTCAAGGACTACAACACTTTGTATGAAAATGATAGCTTTGGTTATGTTGCACAACTAGCAGGATATGCAAAGGCATGTGGAGTAAAGCCTGGTGGTTGGTGGGTTATCAACAAAGCCAATGGAGATTTTAAATATGTACCTGCATGGGGATTAAATGTTGATCACAATATAGAGAAAGCTAATACACTTGCAGAAGAGTTAGATAAAAACTATTTCCGTAGAGTCTATAGTGATGAGCCAGAAACCTACCGTAAAAAACCTACAGGTAATCGTAAGTTATGTCGGGAGTGTAGTTGGTGTAGCTACAGGAATGAGTGTTGGCCTAATTTAAAAGAAAGACCATCAGTAGTATCGAAAGCAGAAATACCTCCGATGGTATGTTATACGGAACTACGAGGTGTTTAATGGTAAGGCATATGCAGCTGCTAGAAGAAGGGGGGTTCGCAGTGGATTAGAAAGAAAAATACAAGAGCAATTAAAAGAGCAAGGTGTGAAAGCTAAGTATGAACCATTAAAAATTGAGTGGGAAGATTTAGCATATCGGAAATACACACCTGACTTTATATTGCCTAACGGGATTCTTATTGAATCCAAAGGGTTGTTTACGCCAGTTGATAGGAGAAAACATTTATTAATTAAGAAACAGCATCCAAACTTAGATATACGATTTGTATTTGAGAATAGTAGAAGAAAGATTAATAAGATTTCTAAAACTACATATGCAGATTGGTGTGACAGATATGAGTTTCAGTATGCTACAAAAGAAGTACCAGACGATTGGATTAATGAAATAACTAAAGTTAATAAATTAATTAAAGAAAAATTTATAGAGTTTCCAAATGAAAAGAAAGGGTAAGCAAATGATAAAAGTTAGAAATCCAGTAGTACGAGATACGATTAGGAATCCTAATAGGTCTAATAAAGTTCATGGAGATAAGTTTAGAAATGTTATGAACAAAATTGTTAAGAGAGAAGTACAACAAGAACTTAAATTTAAGGACTAATTATGACTGTGGAAAAAACAATATTTGACCCGGAAGATGATGGCATACCTATGCAGAAAGACGATACTGCTGTAGTGCTTAGACCTAACTTTAATCTAGACGGCAAGTGGGATAGTACTGTACATGTTAATGCAGTTATGATGCCTAATGAAAAATTAAGTGATGATGAATCAGATTATCTTTTAGAAGTAACACATGCATTGGTAGCTTGTTTTCATTTAATGAATACTGACCCTGAGTTTGCTTACAAAGTGGGAGAAGAATTATCTAAGATGGGTATAGATAATGAAAAGTTTGAAAAGTCAGAAAACAATGTAATACAATTAAGTAGATGGACAAAAACTGAGGGCAATGCATAATGAGCATATATACAGAACCTCCTGCATCTTCTTCAGAAAAAGCATATGAAAATCAATTAAAAGAATTTCGTAAAAATATATTAAAAAAAACTGTAGATAGATCAGAAAATGAAGATTATTTATATACAGAAAATAGTGATATTGATCAAAAAGATATGGTAAATCATCCTAAACATTACAATAAAGGTAAATATGAAACCTATGATGTGATTGTGGATACATTAGGAAAATATGAAGCTATATCGTATTGTCAAGGTAATATACTTAAATACATTATAAGGATGTGGAACAAAAATAAACCATTACAAGATGCAGAAAAAGCTGAATGGTATTTAAAAGCCATGATTAAATTATTAAAAGAAACTAAGGGAGTCAACTGGTAATGAAGTATGACAAAATAAAAATAGATGTAACTAGAGATAAGCTATTAACTGAACAGGCAACACAACTCTTGAGAGACTATTATATGTTGAGGTCTGAGATATCTCCGCAAGAGTCTTTTGCTAGAGCATCGTTAGCATACTGTGATGGTGACTATGATTTTGCTCAGAGGATATATGAATATGCTAGTAAGCAATGGTTTATGTTCTCTAGTCCTGTTCTTAGTAATGCACCCAAACCTGGCGAACCTTTTAAAGCACTACCCATTAGTTGTTTTTTAAGTTATGTAGGAGATACATTAGAAGATTTAATCTCACACAATACAGAAGTTTCTTGGTTGTCTGTTAAGGGTGGTGGGGTTGGTGGTCACTGGTCAGATGTAAGGGCTGTCAGTGATAAAGCTCCAGGGCCAATCCCATTCCTCAAAGTTGTAGATAGCCAGATGACTGCATATAAACAAGGTACAACTAGAAAGGGAAGCTATGCTGCGTACTTGGACATTGATCATCCTGACATTATTGAGTTTATTAATTTTAAGTTGCCTACTGGCGGTGATGCTAATAGGAAGTGTTTCAACCTATTCAATGCTGTTAATGTTACCGACAAGTTTATGAAACGATTAGAAGCTGATGAGATGATCGAACTAACAGATCCTCACACTGGTCTATACAGAGATAAAATTTCAGCAAGAAAATTATGGGAAAGAGTTTTAGAAGCTAGATTTAGAACTGGTTCACCTTATATAAATTTTATTGATACAGCTAATAGAGACTTGCCCGAACCTCTTAAAGCATTGGGTCTAAAAATACACGGCAGTAATTTGTGTAATGAGATTCACTTACCTACTAATGAAGAGAGAACTGCTGTGTGTTGTTTGTCTTCAGTCAATTTAGAAAAGTATGATGAGTGGAGAACCACACCAATGGTAAGAGACTTAATTCGTTTTCTGGATAATGTGCTACAAGCATTTATTGACAATGCTCCAAAAGAAATAAAGAAAGCTAAAGTAAGTGCATTAAGAGAAAGATCTTTAGGGTTGGGGGCTATGGGTTTTCATGGATATTTACAGAAATATAACACACCATTTGAAAGTCCTGTAGCTAAGTCTATAAATAACAGAATATTTAAGCATATAAAAGATGAAGCCTTACTGGAAACAAAGTTACTTGCAACAGAACGTGGTTCACCAAGTGATCTTTTTGATACTGGTCTTCGTAATTCACATCTTCTTGCTATTGCTCCTAATGCCAATAGCAGTATTATTTGTGGTTGTACTGCTAGTATCGAACCTATTAAGTCGAATGCTTATGTTCATAGGACGAGGGCAGGATCACACTTAATTAAAAACAAGTACTTAGCTACAGTGTTAGATAAGTATGATATGAATAATGAAGCTACCTGGAAAAGTATCATTAATAATGAGGGTTCAGTTCAGCATCTTGAGAATCTTAAAAGTTATGAGAAGGATACTTACAAGACTGCATTTGAACTTAATCAAGAATGGGTTATCGAACACGCAGCTGATAGACAAAAATATATATGTCAAGGACAATCTGTTAATCTATTCTTTCCTGCAGGAAGTGATAGGAGTTATGTCAATTCTGTTCACATTCGGGCATGGAAGAGTGGTTTAAAAGGGTTGTATTATCTTCGTACCTCATCTGGTAATCAGGCTGAGAAAGTAGGTACACAAGTTCAACGTCAAGCATTGAAAGATGCAGAGGAGTGTATAAGCTGTCATGGATAGAAGAAAAAAGTTTGATTATGAATTGTTCAAGCAGAACGATAAGCTTGCTAGAGAGGTAGGTAAAGCTTACTGGAAATCAAAAGGTAGAACTGCCATAGATAATCCAGATAAATATGGCCCCGATCTAGTTGTTGATGGAGAATTTTATTGTGAAATGGAGATTAAACGTGCATGGAAAGGTAAAGAGTTTAAATACAGAACATGCCAGATACCACACAGAAAAGCTAAATATCTGGACAAAGATAAGTACGATAAGCCGACACATTTTCTCATCCTTAATAATGAACAAGATTATGCCTTTTACATTACGGCTGAAGATGTGGCTTCATCGCCAGTAGTAGAAGTACCTAACAAGTATGTACCATCTGGTGAGATGTTCTTTCAAGTATCATTAGATAAATTAAACTTAGTGGAGTTACCAAAGAATGTTCACCAAGACAACGACTAATAAAACAGTTAAAACTAAAAAGCCAATAGACCCAACAAAGATAGAGATAATAGAGTGGGAAGATGCCCAGGCAGAAGCAGGGTGGTTTGGAGATGATTTACAACCAGAACTTGCAAAGGTTACTACTGTAGGGTTTGTAATAGCAGAAAATAAAAAGGCAGTGTGTGTTGCATCTACAATATCATTGCCTGACAGTAATGCACATTTGCATATTCCTAAAGCATGGATTAAAAAGAGAAGAAAAATAAGTATCGTAGATCCTAAGAAGACATCTCCGACCACTGGAATTTACAACACAGGAGATGGAGTACTGTAAAATGTTAATTGAGATAGATGAAATTCTATCGACTAAAATTACTAAGCAAACTTTAAAACAAACATACGAGGATATAGAAAAAGAAATACAAGACTACAGGATGGGTTCCAGGGTTCCTCTTACAGAGATACAGCAAGAAGATCTTGCACAACTTTTGAAGATGCAAAAAGCCCTACGACCTGTACTAGATTGGTACACAGTCGGGGGTAACTTTTTAGTCGAATATGAGGAAGATAAACGATCTAAGAAAAACCTTAAAAAAAAGACTTGAAATAGTTGCATTTATGAATACAACATAATATACTTTAATCAACATGTTTTTCATGTTTTTTCCTACGTTCTTGGGGTACATCCAGTACCCCTTTTTTTTCCCTTACACGAGAGGAGTTGTCTATGAGCCTTACATCGCATTCAAAAGTATATAAGCCATTTAAGTATCCCTGGGCAGTAGAGTATGCTGTGCAATCTGAGAAAGCCCACTGGGGTGAATGGGAAGCTAAACTACAAGATGATGTAGCCCAATGGCAGTCTGGTAAATTAACTGACAAGGAAAAGAATCATATTACTCAGATACTTAGATTGTTTACACAAAGTGATGTGGCTGTAGGTACAAATTATCTGGAGCATTACATACAGAAATTTAAGAACAATGAAATCAGAGCTATGCTAACTAGCTTTGCAAACAGGGAGTTTGTGCATCAACGTAGCTATGCACTACTCAATGATACTTTAGGATTACCTGAAGAAGAATACTCTGCTTTCCTAGACTACAAGCAGATGAAAGAAAAGATAGATTTTATGACAGATATAGATACCCATTCTGTTACTGGATTAGGTAAAGCTATTGCTCGATCTGTAATGAATGAAGGTATGTCCCTGTTCTCAGCCTTTGTCATGCTCTTAAACTACCAGAGGTACGGCAAGATGAAGGGCATGTGTGAGATTGTAGAGTGGTCTGTACGGGATGAGACAATGCACTGTGAGGGCATGGTCAAGTTGTTTAGGGAATACTGCAAAGAACATCCTAGAATAGTCAATGATGAGTTTAAGAAAGATATATATCAGATGTTCAGAGATGGTGTGGCCCTAGAAGATGCTGTTGTAGACACGTCATTTGAGATGGGAGCAGTCGAGGGATTGTCAGCAGCTGATGTAAAACAATATATCCGGTACATAGCCGACAGAAGATTAATACAACTAGGTTTGAAAGGTAACTTTAAAGTTAAGGAGAACCCCCTAGAATGGCTTGATTGGATTGTAGGTGGGGATACCCTTAAGAACTTCTTTGAGGGCGTTGTGACGGACTACAATGCTTCTGGGATGGTAGGTGATTGGGGATGGTCTACAACTAAAGAACGGATAGCTGCATAATTTATAATGCTGATAAATAAAAAGTATCAGATTATTTATGCAGACCCACCTTGGTTATACAGAGATAAAGCTTCAGCAGGAAACAGAGGAGCTAGTTTTAAGTATGATGTACAAGACCATAAATGGATATGTGGTTTACCAGTAGAAAATATCTCTGATGATAATTGTGTATTGTTTCTGTGGATTACTATGCCACAGCTACCAAATGTATTTGAAGTTATAAAAGAATGGGGTTTTGTTTATAAGACTTGTGCTTTTACCTGGGTTAAAAGAAATAAATTACAACCTAGTTGGTTTATGGGAATGGGTAATTGGACAAGAGCAAACTCAGAACTATGTTTACTAGCTACAAAAGGTAAACCTAAAAGAGTTAGTGCTGCTGTACATAGTGTAGTAGACACACCTATTGAAAAACACAGTAAGAAACCTGATGTAGTTAAAGATAGGATAGTTCAATTATGTGGGGATTTACCTAGAATAGAGTTGTTTGCTAGACAAAAAACAGAAGGTTGGGATGTATGGGGGAATGAATTAAGGAGCATTAAATGATAAAGTTAATATTACTTCTACTAGTCATACTATTTAACCCTGCACTTGCAGGTGATGCAAAGTTGGGTGAAGCAAAGTTTATGCAGAACTGCAAACAGTGTCATGGCCCTGCAGGTATGGGGATGGCTAGTTACCCAAAAGTATCTGGTAACAGTATTGAGTATACGATAGATAGGTTACAAACTTATAGGGATGGTATTGAGGTTGGGCCTAACTCTGCATTAATGATAATGATGGCTAGGCCTTTGTCAGATACAGATATTGAAAATTTAGCTAAGTATTTAAAGGAAGCAAAAAGGTAGTTATTTTAAAGGCTTTGTAGGTAGTATATATTCATAATTTCTGTGCTTTTCATACTCACCTGTTTCTTCTATACTCTTTCCTTTTCCTTCTCTCTTACGATACTCTTCATTTATTAACACTCTATCTTGAGGAGATAGGGATCTGTATCTAATATATTCTTTAGCTTTTAGTCCTTTTACAGGATCAATATCCATATAGGTTCTCTCTATTAGCAACTTCTGTGTCCTTACAATTTTGTTTACTATATCTTTTACTGTGGCTCTTTTTTGATCTGGAGTTGCATCTTTAAATGCAGGTCTTGCTAGTGAACCCTCAGTTCTATCCATATATGTATTTAACTCTTTAATTATTTTAGGCAATGAAGTTACAGTAATTATATTGTCGTATTGTTTAATTCCCGTTCTTGGAAATAATCTAAAAGGTTCTAACCTTAAATTATTAAATAGTTTTTCTACTCTGGTTCTGTCAGGTGTTACTTTACCTGCTGTAAATACCTCCATAAATTTATATCTTTTTGGAGGGCCAGGTTTTAAGTATTGTTTTGCTAGAGGTAAAGTCTCTCTTAAATAAGGTATTTTATTTTGGATTTGACTTACAAAATTATCTACACTTATTCCTACTGCATTTTTAAATTGATTAGTTAAAGTTTGTTCGTCTTCTGGTGCTACAAACTTTTCTTCTGCAAGAGGGTCAATAGCAGCATTAGGATCTCTAGCTTTTCTAGATTCGGGTAAGAATATTTCTACATAATCAAATGGAGTTTTTAAAACCTGTAAAGGTCTACCTGTTATATCAGCCATTAATTTACCAAAAGCAGTAGTTACATCTTCCACAGTTTTTACAGGTTCTTTAGAAAAAATATCTTGAAGTTTTTGTAGTGCAAAAACAAATCCATTAGAACCTCCTGGTATTCTCATACCTAATATGGCTTCTCCTAATTCTTTAACATTACTGTCTTTTACTTTGGGTAACGATCTTAAATTTTCAACTTGTTGTTCTGTTAAAAATCCTTTTCCTGTTTCTTTTATATAAGCATCATTTGCTGCTAGTATCTGAGGTCTTAGTCCGTCTACAATAGCTCTACTTAATTGAACTCCTACATTTAAAGGAAATATACCTTGAGTGTTAAAGGTACTACCGTCTTCCATTTTTATTTCGCCAGGTTCTGTATCTACATTTTTCATTTCATTCATTATTAAATACATAAGAGCACCTGTGCCTACTATAGCTTTAGTATTATTTTGAGTTCCCCTTCTTAATAATTGCTCTCCATTTAATTCCATGCTTTTTGCTTCTGCTTTTAGCTTCTTTGCTTTCTTAGCATCAGTTTCTTTACTAGCTTTTTTAAATAACTTTTCTGCATCGTTCATTAGTTTACTTCCAACTCTCATGTCTTTCATTCCAGAAAGAGCACCGAAAGGACTTAATCTATATTGAAGTCTTAATGCATTTCCCATGAAGTTTGGAAAAGGAGTAAACATTACACTACCCAGAGGTATTGTTTCTACAAATTCAACAATGTTTGATGTAAGGTGTTCGGCTTGAGTTTCAAAATCTTGTTGTAAAACATTTTTAGTTCTTTTAAATCTGTAAGACATAGTTGTTTTTGTTGCTTCGTCTACAGCATTTTTTAAAACTTCATTTGGTATAGCTACTTTATTAGCCATTACATCATATATGTCTTTGTATGGCCCCTTTTTAAACACTCCTGCTTTTCTTAAATTATTTTCTACTGCAGCCATGAAAACAGCTTTTCTGAAGAAAGCATCTTGAGCCATGTTTACAGAATTAAAAAATCTAGTAACTGCCCACAACTCTTTGTTGCCAGTTTCTTGCACTGCTTGATCTAAGGTTTCTAAATATCTAGGATTAAATTCTAAAAGTTTTTCTACTTCTACTCTAGTTCTTTTAGATTGAAGTAACTTAGTTAATACAAGAGTGGAGTCTTTTATTACATCAGCTAAACCTGCCTGATAATACTTGTAAGCTGCAAAGCCACCTTTAAAAGCACCTTGTTTATTTTTAACTTGCTTGTATACTTTTCTAGTATTAGCAATGTGAAACAAATTATTCTCTACTAAATCTGAAGCCATGTTTACAGTTAAGTTTGTTCCAGTACCTATTACGTTTCTAACTGTAGTACCCCATGCAGAAGTCAACATTACTTTAAAGTTTCTTTCAACATTCCTAATTATGTCAAAGAAAGGATTATGAATCATTGGATTATTTACTTCGCCAAATAAACTTTTTAAAGCATTTCTAGTTTCAGGATCAAACTGAGTTAATCGGGTTGTAAATTTTCTTGATAAAGAGGACAGAGCTGCTAGTCTTCTAGCACTCTCAGAGTCAGATATTCTTTGTGATTTTGCAAATTCAGTAAAGCTAAATCCTGCATCGTCTAAATCTTTTTGTAGCTTATCAGCTAGTTCTTTTGCACTAGTTCCCGATCTTGTAATAGCTCTTTCTAACACATCATCACTTACAGTATCTAAACTAGCTATTGTATTATTTAAAAAGTCAGTTACTTTTCCACCTGCTTTTAAATTTTGTTGGAAAAGTTCTTGATAATAATTAGGTTCTTCTTTTATTAATGCTTTTACAATCTCGACTGTTTGTTTACCAAACTCAGATTTTATTATAGGTGTTGTTAGAATTGTTTCAGGAGATACCTCTGTCATTTTACTTTTATCTCCAACAACAGGATGGAATAAATCTTCTATTTCTTTTTTATTTTTTTCAATAAGTTCAATTAAGTTCTCAGTCTTTTCATCCTTATCACCTCTTATTTTAGATCCTATAATTTTTTCTAATCTTAATTCTTCTGAGATGTCTGGTTTGATAAGTGCTCTACTAGAAGCACCTCCCAGTATTGCATTAAATGTTGTAGCTATTGCATAGTCTAAAGGAGAGGATTCTATCTGTTCCCCTCTAGCTTGTCGTAATTCTCTATCCATGTATACTTGAGCAGGAGCAATAGCACCTTCTGTAGTAGCACCTGCCATAAAGGATGTGCTTGTAGCTTTTGATCTTAACTGTTCTGCTTTTTTAAATGCTTCTTCTGCAGCTTTTACAGCACCAGGTTCTTTCTTAGCAAGTTCTGTTAAACCTCTAGCTACTTGAGGAGATACTGGCCCTTCTAATTTTTCTAGGGCTGCTGTAGCTTTTTTTGTTTGATTTGCAAACATTTGTTTTTTAGCCCTATCCATTAGAGCTTTCTCAGCAGCTCTTACCGAACCTTTAGATATTAAACTAGCTGCTCCGAATCCTAAATAATTTAAAGGATCTAAAGCTAAACCTTTACCATAATCATATATACCTTTTACAAAACCTTTTGCTCCTCTTGATGTAGTTAAAGGTTTATAAAAAGGTTCTGTTCTTTCTAGTAAAGCATATACATCTTTAGCATTTTCTCTGCCTCGTTTTTTCTGGTTGTATGTCCAGTCTAATTCTAAATATTGTCCGACAGTATTTACATTTACAAATCTTACATGGCTTTCTAATCTTTTTACATGCTGTAATCTAGACTCACCTTCTTGTCTTTTACCCGTGTCCCCAAATCTATTCATCATATATGAATTTATTTTTTCATACTTATCAGGATCTATAGCAATCTCAGCTAATGATACATAATCGGGAGTAGGTTCCTTTAATGCAGTTTCTATCTGAACTGTAAAAGGATCCGGTACATTTAAACTCTCAATGATTTTAGATTTTAAAGATTTTGTTTCAGATGCCATTATTTAAATAAGGATTTGTATTTTGTTTGAAAGGCGTTTAGGTTTGCAGGATTAGTTTGGAATATAGGATCTTCTGCTATTTTTTCAAACAATTCATCTACCTGAGATTTATTTAATCCATAGTGTGCAAAAGGGTCTTTCATTATTTCTTTTGCTTGATTAGAAACTCCTTGTAAATCTACTTCAAAATCCTCAGCAGATGTACCTTGAGCTATGCTTTCGTCTTGTGATTTAATTTTTGTTTCATTTACATTAGGTTGATTAACACGAACTGTCTCTACTACATTACCAATTTCTACTTTCCCCTCTAAATAATCTTTAAATCTTTTTCTTATTTCTAAATCACTAAGACCTGTAACTAATGTTAAATTTTCTATTGTGCCACGAGGTATGGTTTCATTTCCTATAGTTCTAAAGAGTCTTTTTAATAATTCATTAGTTGCACTATTTTCAATATCCTTAACAACTTCTGCATTCTTAGGTATTAAATTATTAGTCAAGGTATCCCTAAAGAACTCACTACTTCCTAATTTAGTAAAAGCTTTACTTGTAAATTCTTTTTTCAATCTTACAAATAAAGTATTTAAATTAGCTTGTGTTCTTTCAACAATAGGTGTAGTTAATCCTCTTAGTTCAGTTTGCAAATCTTCTATTTGATTAGTTATAGCTGAATAGATTTTGTCTTCTATTTCAGTTTCATCTTTTCCAAAATCTATATTTGGATTATTGTTAATAATATCTTGTTTATATTGTTGAAATAAATCGTCTTTGTTTGAAATATCTCTTAATTTACTTAATTTTAAATTAATTTCATTTTTCCTAAATTCTATTCTTTCTTTAGGTGATCTTAAATCTAATCCTTTAGGCACTCGTAAAGAAGCTAGTTTTACACCTTCATAATCTTCCGGTAATGCATACATACTACGATACACTTCAGCTTTTGATTCAGCCAGTGCTCCTTTTCTTTCTGCAAATCCTTTTGTAGCAAACCCTACTAAACCTTCTCCATACAACTTTGATATGTTTGATAAAGCTACATTTCTAGTAGGATATATTTCTGATATCTTTTCTTTAGCAAATATGTCAACATATTGTTGTGGAGTTTTTAAGTTTGGATTTAAGCCTGGAGATGTAGTATAGATACCAAACTGTTTTATATTATCTATATTACCACTTCTTACATTTTCCATAACTTGTTTATGCATTTCGGGCTTCATAGAAACAGCAGCAATCTCTAAATTATTTAGATTTAATTTATCTTGGTATTCTAGTAATTCAGTCATTCTAGCTTGAGCATCAGATTTAGTTTCTAAAAACTTTTCATATCTATCTTTAGAGTCTGCTAGTTGCACTGTCAAGTTGTTTTGTATTGTTTCAAGAATATCTTTTTTAGCTTCTTTAATTTGACTTGCTTTTTCTAAAGCAAAACCTGCTATGAATTGTTTAATGCTCATTCTTCTATCCTTTGTGGTCTAGCCATCAAACCTTTATCTTTTGTTTCGTATGTAATTTCTGTATCAATTACTCTAGGTTTTTGCTGTTCAAAAACTTCTTGTATTAAAGGTTTCAAATATTTATAAGGTAATCTTTTTTCTCTTTCGATATCTTTATATGAAGTTACATATTTAAAATCAGCTGCATCACCAAGATACATTATTAATTCTCGTACATAAGGATTAACTAAAAATGCTACATCTAAACTGTGTATACCATTCATGGTTCCTGATGTAGTAATAAAGTCTGCTATTACTTCTACAGATAACATGCTATCAAGAGATACAAGAACCATATCTTCTATATCTGGATCTAATAATTTTTCAGTATAAAAATCTATAGTTTCGCCAACAGTAGTTAGCATTGCAGGATTTTCCCAAGGCCTATTACCTGGCTCTGTAATTAGAGACATGCCTGGTATCGGCCCTTGTAAAAGATTTGGATCAAGCATTTTTATTATCTCCAGTTTCTTTTAAATTATTTCTCATCTTTCTTACAACAACAATAGCATCAACAATTAAATCCATATCATCAGCAGGTAATTCTTTTTCTTTCTTACCAACTTCTTTAGGAATCATAAAACCTTTTTTGTCAGAAACCTTTTCTTTCTTAACAGGTTTAGACATTCTTTCTTTTACTTGTTGCTCTATTTTTTTAATATAATTTTTCATTAGCTATCTGCCTTGATTATTAAGTAGGTGGTTACTTGGTGGGGTCTGCCTAAGTTACCCCACCAGTTCCCCCACCACCTGGCCCAATCGTAATATTTGGATCATCAATTGGATCAACTGTAGGAGGTTGTGTTGATGACGTATTTGTAGGTGGTGCTACTGTAACTCCACTAGTTCCTCCACCACCTGGGCCTACTGTAGTGGAACCTCCTCCTGTCTGTGAGCCTGTTCCTGTTGGAGTACTTGGACTTGGCCCTCCAGAAGTAGCTTGTTTACCACTCTTTAACCAATCAAAGAAAGTTGTCACTATATCACTACCACTACCTTCAAACATACCTGCACCTAAAGTTCCTAGTGCTGCCCACAATGCTCCATCTTCTTGCATGGCTGCAGCTTCTACAGCTGCTTCTTTACTTAATTGTGCAATAGCAAGATTGTTCTGTCTTTCTAATGCAGTCTCTCCAGATTTCCATGCAAATTCTATGTTGTCTCTATATTCTTGCCAAATATTTTCATATTCTTTCATAGTAACAGCTAAAGCATTTTGTGCATTAAATTGATTTACTTGATTCTGAGCAGCAGTATCTATTGTAGCTATCTGTTGTCTCCACTGTGCATTGGCTTGACTAACAACTAAACCATTTGATGCATTAAACTGAAGTCTATTGTTTTCTACATTTGCATTAAACTCAGCTACAGCATTTTCCTGTGATACTCTAAACTGCTCCATGCCATTTTTTTGTTGGGCATTAAACTGTTTTACTTGAGTGTCTAAAGAATCAAAGAATTGATTTACTTGATTTTCTGTAGTTGCGTTAAACTGAAGTCTAGCATTTTCAGCTGCAGCATCAGTAAATAAAGATTGTATAATTTGTTGTGATTTAAATAATGCAGTTTGTTGTTCATTATTTAAGTTTGTTAAATCCATTTTTAAAAATGCTTCTGCATTTTGTATCTCTGCTTGTTGTCTATTATTTAAATTAGCAGATTCTAGATTAGCAATCTGTGCTGCCTTTGCCATTACAAGTGCTTGTCTATTATTTAAATTAGCTAACTCCACTGTCTGTGTAAGCCTTGCATTTTCTAATGCTATCTGTACATCTGCATTAAAGTTCATGTCGGCAATATCAGCTACCCTGGCTGCATTTAATACTCTGGTTTGAAACTCCTGATCAAACTCTTGACCTAAAAACTGTGCTCTTTGTTGAGCAGTTAATACTGCAACCTGTTGTCTAGCACTAAGGTTTTGCACCCCTGCTTCAAAGATAGTTTTAGCATCCCCTGCAGCAATAGGTATTGCAGACTCTAGAGTGGCCTGTATAATAGCTTGTCCTGCCATACTAGATGCACCTATACCTCTTTGATTTAAAACTGCTGTGGCTGCTCTCATACTCCCAGAAGCCCAAGGAGGAGGACTACCTGCATCAAAGTCAGTTAATAATTTATTTAACTGTCCTTGAATAGTCATATCTTCTGTAATATCTAACTGTGCAGCTTTGGCTTTATCTAAAGCTAATTCTACTTCTGCCATTTTTACAGCAGGGCCAGACACCATCTCATCAGCCTGTTGTGTTCTACGGGGAACATTTTCTACCTGGGTAGCTTGATCTATCTTAGCTGCATTTACGTCTTTAACAGCAGTGTCTGATGCAGTAACTGTTTGTGCTGTAGCTTGAGCATCATTACTAACTACTCCCGTTTTTGCTGTTAATTTGTCAGCTTCTGCTCTTACATCTGTTTCTGTCAGTTCAGCATCCCCCATAGTTACGGCAGCTGTCTTAGTAGGTTCAGTAACTGTAGATGTAGCTACAGGACTTGCACCTTCTATAGTAGATACAGCTTCATCTCCTATAGGGGTAAACTTTACTTTTTGATCTTCAGTAACATCTCCTATTTTAGAAACCTCTTCATCTGTATAAGCAGGTGCTTTTTGTAATAGTTGTTTATATTCATTACTAGCCAATAAAAATTTTTCAACTTGACCTGGTTCATACTTTTTATATTCTTCTATGTCACCACTAGAGGGATTTCTTTTTAATATTCTTCTAAATAAATCTCCTATTTGTTGCTCTGTAGCTTTTGCTACAGTTTGTTGAGCACCAGTGTTAGTAGGGTCTGTCGCAGTTGGATCCGAAGTAGGAACATCAGCCTGAACTTGGCTAAGAACAGAGGAAGCAGAAACATCCGAAGTTCCTAAAGAACTTTTATCCGAAGTTCCTGAAGTACCTTCTGGATCGGTTATATCAACCCCTCCTGTCATTGGTTCGGGTGTATCTTGTTTAACTTTAGGTTTGCTTTTAACATCTCCAAATATATCTGTAGTTCCTGCTTTGTATGCTTCATATCTTTGTGCCATAGCAGGATTTGTATTTACAAAACCTTTACCTGTTACATACTCCCTTTGACCATGATAGTCTGCTACTACGTTATCTATCACTCCCCCTGCTTTCATTTTTTTAATCGCAAGTTTATCGTCTATTTGAGTAATAGCATTGTTGTATATAGATTTTTTAACTGGGTCAGATTCTAAAAATTGATTAAAGCCAGACATCGGCCCATCATAACCAACAATATTTCTGGCTATTCTTTCTCTTTGTTTGTTATTTAGTCTCGTTGCTATCGTCATAGTCTTTACTCATCTTCAACAATTATTCGTTTTTTATCTTTGCCTAACCACTTTTGTACAGTCTTAGTTTCATAAATACGAATACCTGTCCATACAATAGTGAATACAGCTGCTATAGCAGGTAGTAGGTCTACAAGTGCTCCTACTACAGTTGCCATAGATAACCCATCTACTACTTGTTTTGCATGTTCTATATTCATCAATAACTCCAAATAGTAGGTCTAGGTCTTTGAGGTGTACCATTTAATATATCTAAATGGATAAACCTACCACTTCCCTTTTGATTTACACCTATTCCAGTGAATCCTAGTTGTAATGCAATACCTATGATTTGTAAAGCATCGGCTCCCCGAACTCCAATATCACAAGCATATCCTGATGCATGTGCTCCTGGTTCTTTCTTTCTAGCTTCAATAGGATGTGTAGCATCCCTATATCCTGAAGTAATCTTAATAGGTTTACCATACTGTTCTCTTAGTTGATTCATACGATCAATAAAGTCTTGATCCATATCACACTTACCAGTATGACTACATTTAAATTCTTCTTCGGTAAAGTATTTACCCCAGTTAAAATCTAAATTCATTTCTTGCCTTTTGTTTTTTTCAGAGTTTTTTTAACTCTATCAGCTTGAGCTTGATGAGTTCTAGATGCTTTTTCAAGTTCTCTAATTAATCTTCTTTTTTGTGCTTCAGTAAAATCTGCCATCTTAGTTGCCCTCAAAATATTTTTTAAAAGTTTCTAGTTGATCTTCATACTCTGCAAGTAATTTAAGCTCTCCTAATATTGCCTCTGTTATATCTGTATGCTCTGGTATAGTTTGTTGATTCTCTAATAATAGTTTTATATTTAATTTATGTTGTGTTGCTTTTGCTTGTAATAAATTTATAGTGTTAGTAACTAATATACCTTTCATGCTCTTGGTTCTTTCCTTTCTAATATATCATTTATTTCATTTGACTTTTGTTTGCTACCTACAGAAGAACCAAAATAATATGCTAATACCATTGTAGTAGCAGAGTTTAAAGCACCTAACACATATACTAAAATATCTTTAGCTCCTGAGTTTACATCCACATCTGCAAATATAATTACTAAAAAAAGACCAAAAGACATTGTTACTGTACCTAAAGCAAGTAATGGGGTAACACATTTATTTAACCAACTAGCATTTTCACTAGTAGCAATAGCTGTTTCTCTTCTTCTAGCAGAATCTCTGTCTGCATACTCAGCTTCTAGTTTGGCAAGTTCTCCTTTTTGCTCCATAGCTCTAAGTTCTTTCATAGCTTTAGCACGAGCAGTAGGATCGGGTATTAGTCTTTCGACTAGCTTTTCCCCTATCGGCAATAGTCCTGTTAATAAATTAAGCAACTTCATCTCCTTTACTTGCTTTAAAAAACTTTTTTTCTATCTTGCAACCCTTTTCTGTTTTTGGTTCAAACCAATTAAACCCTCTTTTAGTATTAGCACACCAGTATGTACATAAATCTCTTTCAACCCACTTTAACTTACAGTAGTACTGATCTACATGAGGTACTAAGGTAGCTATCCAGAAAGCTATGCTAATCATTTACTTGCTTCCACAACTGCTGTCCATAAAAAGTGACATAGATAAATTAAAATTAAAGTTAAACTTCCAATAAAGATTCCCATCTTGGTGTTATATAAAAAATTCTTCCTTCTTCGCATCTGATTATAAACTTCTCGTTCTCTCTTTTTTTTAATATCCCTTCGCATTTTGATAAATTTTCTATAACCTTGGATGCCTCCCCAGTCTGCTGTCCAGTTTGCTGTAAAGAACTCTCGAATATATTTTTCTTGTTCACGAATCTTTTCTTCTGCTATGATGCTATCAAATACTTCTTGAGTTGCGGATCTCTTATACGTTAATTTTTTAAATATCCCTGGTTTACTTT
>VTLG01007891.1_pt1 | contig 23622 bp, 39 predicted proteins | sample 4694571 | NCBI WGS metagenome assembly VTLG01 (sample SAMN12604809, study PRJNA352737) | marine metagenome | biome: ENVO:00000447; feature: ENVO:00000209|ENVO:00000569|ENVO:01000036; material: ENVO:00002151; isolation source: viral sequences binned using virsorter ...
CTACCTATTTCTAAATCTTTATTCATTTTATTTTCCTCTCTGGGTGGCTTATGCCACCCCTTTATCTTTGTTGTATGAAATAAGTAATTTTGCTTTATTAATAAATTGTCTTGCAGTGTTGTTATGACCCATTTCCATTTCCATTTGTGCATCTGACAAAATGCCCATGATGTAAATGTAATCATTCTCACGATAAAGTTTTTGCATATCTTTGAAGTCTGCAATAACTTCTTCTCTTGTCATACCATAAGTAGCGATTTGTTTTTCTTGTGTGTTCATTTTATTTGCCTTTCTGTTTTTTTTTGTTTTTCCTTATAGCCTTATTATACTATATTGGCTACATAGTACAAGTTTTTGTTTAAACAATTTTAACCCCAGAAAACTGCGATAAATTAATCAAATATTCACCCAATTTATAAGAATATTAATATTCTGTTTGATTTATGGTTAATTTTGACTACCTTATCAATATTGGCGAATCATTTTACCTTTCTGTTAATGGTTCACCATGAGTTGATGGACTCCTTTTTTTAATAAACTAAAGCCAGACAATCCTCATCAACTCTTTAGATTTCATTAGGGTTGTCTGGTGTTAGGAAAAAAAGTTATGAACAAATTTAATTTGTTAGAAATTATTGAAATAACTTTCAAGATGGCAGGTGTGATTGCTTTCTTACCTGCTTGTTATTTTATTTTAATAATGATGATAGAAATTCAAAACAGTTTGGTGAATGTAATTGTCTGAGATAAATAAAACTAAACAATTAGAAAATTTATTTATTAGGAAAATTACTAATAGAAAAATCAGACGAATATTTGCTAAGACTGAAAAGAAAAGTATTAAGAAAAAAGAATCTCCCCCAGAGAAAACAAGTAAGACTGCTGATGCTCCCTCAGTGGTCTTACTTAATGCCAATAGAGATGTTGACCAAGCAAAAGAAACTGATTTAGAAAAAAAGAAAAGAGATTTTAAAACTGGTGTTGAATGGTCAAGGCAAGGAATTGAATGGTTAAGTAATTCATCAATGGGTTTACCTAATTTCTTATGGTTCATTAAATATGTAATTTTATCTGAACATAAAAGAGATATGGAAAGGTCAGCTAGAATGAACTGGGGAAGATGGATAGGTGAGTTTTCTGGTTATGTTTTAACTGGGCAGGTATCAATGCAACAAGCATTAACTTTTATAGAGGATATGTGTAAGAGATATATTCCAAGTACAGTGAATGAAAAAGATGGTGAGATGAATGAACACTATATGCAATATGCAAAAGGTATGATTGAGGAAATAGTTTATCAAGTAAGTTATCATCAACCAAAAAATACAACTTTAGTTTTAGAAAGACCAATTTTTTTAGAAATAAAAGATATTACTTGTTTGTTCACTGGGTTCATTGACTTTGCTTTTATAGATGAGCATGGCAGATTAGTTAAATGGATTGAACTAAAAACAAGTTATCCAACACCTAGAGGGTTCTATAAAAAAGATTATAAAGATAAGTCAGGTGAGGTTAAGCCAGAGGGTTCAAGGATATGGGCAAATGCCTCGCTACCAAAAGAACCAAAGCCTTTTCATTTATCTCAAATGAGCATCTATGCAAATGCAGAAAAGGTACTAGGCGATATGTTATATGTAGTGCCAAACCAACAATCAACTTATTTCTCACATGAGGACTATGAGGATTTGCAGTGGGATAGATTAAACCTAGAACTAGAAAACATTAAGCAAAAGGCATTAGTTAGACAAACATTGTTATCTCTATCAGATGACCCTTACAAAATTCTTAAATTAATACCACCAGAGTTTGAGCATCAATTTTTCAAGAATATCGAACCAAAATATAAACAAATGATTTACGACCTATACAAAAACAAAGAGGAAAAAACTGCATGAACAATAAAGTAATACCAATAAATAAAAATAAATCCTTTGAAGAAATTGAAAAAGAAATATCAATTTTAAGATTGGGATATGACATGGACTGCCCAGATTCCATGATTAATTATTGTAAACAACTAACCATAGATTCATTTAAAAGTGCAAATATTTCAGAACCCATTGATATACCAGACCACAACATATTACTTGGTGCTTTGCGTTCATACATAAGCAAATTAGAAAAAGATTTTAAAAAATATGAGGAAAAAAATAATGACTGAGAAAAAAGAAACAAATAAACAAGTAAAGAAAGTGCCTAATATCTTTCAGAAACTAAATAAAGCTATTAAGCATTGTGCAGATAACCCAATCCAAAAAACGATAATTGGTGCAGGATATTCAACTGCTAATTATAATGATGTTCAAAAAGTTTGCAGAGATGCTTGTCTTGAGAATGGTTTGTTTTGTTATCCAACAACATCAACTGAGATTAGAGATGATGGCAGGTTAGTGACTGTTGTTGTTCTAACTGTTGTTGATATAGATAATGGGCATAGAAATGAGAATGGTGCATTTGTAAATGATTTTGTTAGGTGTGGTGATGTTAAAGTTTCACAAAAGCTAACTGGCAATCAAAATGACCCTAAGATTAGTGGTTCAATATTAACTTATGGTTATAGATACCTGCTACAAAAATTCTTTCTACTAGCAATAGAAGAATCCCAAGATTTAGAAACACATAAATTAGAAACAGATAAATCTGGTGACGAGAATCCATCTGGTGATGGGTTTGATTTAACTAAATTTAATAAATAACAAAAGGACAATTATATGAGTGATGAGAAATGGAACGCACTTGAAAAAGGTGAAATTAAAAAGTTCCAACATAACAAAGAAAAGAAGAATGAGGCAGAATACGATTTTAAACCATTAGGTTTTGATGGTGAGATGTGGAATACCATGAAACTTGATACTGGTTTACTACAACAAATTATCAATGATAATGGTGTTTGTGAGGCAGGTTTATACATAGTTGATAATGCAACATTCAAACTTGTAATTAAGAAAAAGTATAAAAGTGATAAAGCTAAGTCGCCTAAACCAGATATGCCTAATGCCAATGATGTTGAACTAGACGATAAAGTTCCATTCTAGTGATATACGGACTCGATATATTACAAAAGGCAGGTAATTTAATTACTGGTGACAGAGCAAAAACTCATGGCTCTTTTATTAAGAACCATGAGAATATTGCAAACTTGTTTTCTGGTTATCTTGATGAAGATATTAATTCCCTACAAGCATTATTAATGATGGCTTTGCTTAAAATTGCTCGAACTAAAGAGGGTGATTTTAACATTGATGATTTTATTGATGCTTGTGGGTATATCGCATTAGCAGGGCAACTGGCATCTAAGGAACATGAAGATGAGAAAAGAAAAAAAAACTTAGAAGAACTTGGTCTGAAACACCATGAAGATACTACTGGGATAATATGATGATAGAAAAAATAGAAACTAAAAAAGATGCTAAGTGGACTCAGGTTAATATTTTTTTCAAAGAAACCAGTAATAACAATAATAGAATGAACTCAATCTTACTTAAACATTATGTGGGTTCATCAGATGGTGGCAAATATAAAGTTCATGCTAGTTTTGATTGGTGCAATCTTGATGAAAAAGGCAACCCAATTATTGAGGAAATAATGTTAAAGGTAAGACCAGAGGATAGTTTCATTTCCTCTATGGTTAAAGAGAGTTCAATCAACTTTAACAACTCTATTTCTGGTAAGCATACATTCAAAGACCAGTGTTTAGAAATCTCTAAGAGTGGTTTTGTAGGGATTGTATGTAATTACTTTTTAGAAAACATTGATGGGATATGTGATTTTGCCAATGACTTTAAAATAGCAAGTGTCTTACACCTAGACCCACAAAATAGATTACCAACCAATTATAGAGAAAAAGAAACTTACTAATGAAAGAAATAGATACTGGACTATTGGTGGGTTTAACTGATGTGAGCAGTTATAACAAAATGCAAAGAAAGAAAAGAGAGATGAAAAATAAAGCAAAGAAAAGTGAGCCTATATATATGCAGATAGGGTTCATGTACCCCAAAGAAACTGCAAAAATGATAGATAAACAGTTAAATTATATCCTTTCTCACACCAATAATCGCATGAATGATGAGATGAATAAGATGAAGAAAGAGGCAGATAGTTTGGGGATTGATGTGAAATTTGGCAAGAAAAAGACCATGCTTTATAGAAATAACCTTGTGGCTCAACTTATTCAGAATGAATATGAGAGGGTCATGTCAGACCATAAAAGCAAATAATGGCAGATATAATTGACACTAAACAATGTGCTAAGTGTGGTAGTTTTTTTTCCATAACTAAATACCAAAAGACTAGAAAATATTGCAGTGATAGATGTTCAAAGGGTTGGACTCAGAAAAAAAAGAAAACGAATCTCCTAGATGAAGATGTGGCAAAATACACCACTGAATCTTAAAAATAAAACTTGATTTTATTCACCAGTGGTGAACAATGTAGCCAGTTATGGTGAATGTTAGGTGAATTGGTAATAAGTTTTATAGGAAAACTGGGGATTAAATTACATCAGTCAAGTTGTTCTTCCACTATTTTTCCCACTTTTCCAATAAAAGAATCACTTTTTGCCCAGATAAACCCTCAATTTTAGCCATTTCTATACTGAATCGTCAAGATGAGGTAAAGGGTAAACATTATACAATTTGCCACTATTGACAATCTTGGCTACTATAACTATATTGTAGCCAACTAAGACAAACACGAGTCGTTATGACTACAAACAGAAAGAGGACTAAAATGAATGAAAATATAGATTACTTTGTATGGGGTGAAATCAATAATAAATCTCAAAGTTTTTACCTTGAACCTGATGAACTACAAAATTTTATGAAAGAACAAGAGTTGACTTTTATGGAAAAAAATAAGGTCAACAATTTAAGATATTGTAGAGGTTTATATTTCAGGGATAGAGGTTTCACAATAGAGAGAAGAATTAAGCCAACTCCAATAAGAAAATAATTAATTTTATCTAGCACCCCATACTTAGTTGTGGGGTGAGAGATACAATTAAGTATCAGAAAAGGAACTAAAATGAATATGGAAAATTACACTGACTTAAAACAAATACGAGAAATCTTAACTAACAATTATCATGGTATGAAATTTACCCAAGATGATATGTATGTTGTGAATAATCGTTTATTCATCAATGAAGATGGTAAAATTACTACCTATGATTACCCAGTTAATCCTTACTTTGAACCTTATTCAACTGGTATCAATTATACAACCTTGCCTTTTAAAACATTTATTGATGCAGAGGTTGAAACTGAGAGAAGAAAAAGATTAGCAGAGTTCAAAGAAACTAACAGAGAATTAATATCATATCAAAAACAAGTACACTAAATAATATGGGGTGTCTTTATTGACACCCCTTTTAACAAAGGACAAAAGAATGGATAAAGAAAAGATAAAAAATAAATTTTGGGAAATATTAATGGTCATTAAAAAGTCATTAGACAATAATCCTTATACCAGTGATACCCAAGTTAAAGAATATCAAAAGATGTTAGGGTTGAATGGCAATAAAAAGGCACAAGGAACAGTAATACAAAACTTTAAAAAAGAAATAAAAGAAAAAATAAACAAAAGGACTGGAACGAATGGATAATATAGAAATAGAAAATATATGGCGAAATGAAATCAATGGTTCACCATTGGTTCAATTAAATAATGGTAAGTGGCAAACTTGGATTAAAATTAAAGACAAGAAAACTGATAGAGGCAGAAAAAGATTTACCAATATCAATAGAGATAATCTAGTTTCCAGTTTATTAAGAGTAATCAATCAAATTAAATCTGGTAAGATTATTTTAGATAGTGAGGAATTAAATCTAACTGCACCTCTTTGCACCCATAAGATGTTAATGGAACTGCAAATAGATTTATTAAAAGAAAAGAGTGCAGGAAAGAAAAGAGCAATTTCTGAGAAAATAAACAAATATACAAATATGTTAAAGATTTATGAGTCTGATAGTAGTGAGCATAGCATCAACACTATGCCTTTAAATAAATGGCACTACACTGAATGTCAAAAATTTCTCGATAATATAAAGGTAGTTTCAAGGGTAGATAGTTCACCCCATGTAAATAACAAATATTTTTCAGAATTAAAAAGTTTATTTAGTTATGCAAGGGTTAAATTCAATATCCCTATGAGCAGTACACTGATTGAGAATTTTCAAGCTGAGAAATTTGTTAGAGATGCAGGACACTTTTCACCCTCAAAAAAAGCTAGAAGAAAAGCATTGAAGAAACTGATTGAGTTTTGGAAAGTAGAAACCATGCAGGAATTTTTTAATCATCATTTGTCCTATGAAAAGAACCCTATATGGCACATGGCATTATATGTACTTGCTAACACTGGGGTTAGATGTGGTGAGTTATTTGCATTAACCACTGACGATTTTCATTATTCTCATAATGGTCAAAGTACACTACTTATTAGTGGGTTTGTAGATAGAAACGGAGTCAGGACTGATATGGGGAAAAATGAAAATGCTGAAATGAGAAAAGTGCCGATTGGCAGAGGATTAGCAGAAAAGCTAAAGAATTATATTCCTAGTATTAAATCAAGTCCATTAATTGAGAACCCAGATAATGTTTTATTCCCTCAACTTGCAGGGCATCAAAACAATACTGGCTCATCAACTAAGAATGGTATTGCAACCTTTTATAAGGCTTGTACTACTAAGAATATATTAAAAGAAATAATGGTTGGTAAATATGAATTACCTAAAGGTTTAAGATTCCATTTCTTTAGGTCTTGGGTAGCAACTCAATGGTATGCCAACGAAATCTATAATGAATATGAAATGACTAAATATCTTGGGCATGAGAATATAAAGACCACTAAAGAGTCTTATATTCATGTTGATAAAAGTCTATGGGAAAAGGTAAATAAACAAGATTTTTTAGATAACTATTTATTCTGATTTTTTGCCTTTATACAGTTCATCTAAGGGATTAGCAGGGAAACCAAGTTCAGCTTTTCTTTGCTTTTCTTTCTCAACCTTTTGGTTTTCCCAATGGGTTTCTAAGCATTTATCATGTTTAGAATGATGGAAATAAACCTTTTCAATCTCTGGGTACATTCTTTCCTCAACCACAAAACCATCATCTCGTCTGACATATCTATGGCATATAGGACATTTACCCAGAATACTCTCAGCAGGATATTTCTTTGAGTATGGGTGATACTTATTTTTTCTAATCAATTATTTCTTTTTATTGATTATTTTATTTAACCCAGTGACTCCCATACTTGCTGAAACAACTATTGAAATCATAATCCAAAACATAGGGTCTGCCTTTGAAACTAAATCCCAACCTTTTTCCATGTGGGGTTGCATGAAAGGAATGAAATTACACACCAACAATCCTAGAAATGTTATGACGCAAAGTTCATCTTTTATTGAGTCTTTTTGTGCATTGATGTGAGCAATATCTATCTTACTTGCTGATTCAATTTCTTTGGCTCTAATAATCTTATCCTTTTCCATTTTGTGTTCAACTGCTCCAATAGTCTTATCGGCAACCATTTTCACAATAGGATTCTTAACCAATGGTGCTACCACTGATACCAATGGTTTTGCCACTGTCAGTAGTGGTTTTATTAATAATAATGGGTTCATATATTTGTTCCTTTTATTTCATGTCTTTGACAAAAAAATTCAAAATTAATTAGTTTCTGATTTTCAAATTCCCTAAAGTGTTCAAGAACACTATCAACTATTTCAACCTTATTATCTGAAATATACTTGTGGCACTGAGATTGGCTCTGAAAATCTAAATGTTGCCAATATTGGATTAAGGGTTGTTCAGTGTTGGGAAATACAAGCATCACTGACAAGACCCATATATGAGTTAATAACTCCATATTGTAGGTCTAGCAAAACCATCAGATGCAAGGCAGGTATCTAAATGAATGAACCTACTGTTGCCCTTTTGATTAACTCCAATGCCAGTGAATACTCCCATATCAATAGCAGTTTTAAGTAATATAAAGGCTCTTTCTCTATCAACACCAATGTCAATGGCTTTACCTGACCCATGACTCCCACATTTCCCAGTAGCCTCTATTTTCTTTCTCTCAATGGGGTGGCAATTCTCTAAATCAGTAGGGTCGCCATGTCTATAATAACTTGTCACTGGAAAACCAAACCCACATTTTTCTCTTAGTGCTACCAGTGAATCCATAAATCTTTCATCATAACCTAGAAAGTTTGAGTGCTTACAAACCATTTCTTTCATGCTGAAATATGGATAATCCCATTTGTCAACATATTCTATGGGGTCTTGAATTAATATTAAATCTTCGTTCATTTATTTTCCTTTGGTTCAGGTATCTTTATTGTGCCATCTTCCATGACATAAATTAATTTCACACCTAATTTCTTTTGTTTTGCTTTTGGGACTCTATGAATTAATCTCATACCACCATTATACCACCTAGTGCCACCATACTTGACATCATACTTATCAATAGTGTTTCTGTTTGTGTTCCAAACCATAAAGTCACACATACCAACACCACCCAATGCCTCAAATACAATACAGTCTTTCTTTAAAGAGTAGTGTGCTTTTGCAATTTGCTCTGCCCACAACCCTTTTTGTGCAGTTGTTTTTTTCAAAATGTAATTAAATTATTTTGTTAGATAATTTGTAATTAATGTTTGTGTTTCATCTACAAACATAAGAATAATTAGTGTTCCAATGGCAAGTGACCATTTCCATAACATCTGCAAACTTTTTTCAGTGTGTGCAAGATGATTTGTTTTCATAGTATTAATATCTTGTTCAATGAGTCTTTGACTCGTTTTTAGTTCTGATACATCTTCCTCAATCTTTTCTAGTTTATCCAATATCTTTTTTGTACTCATGTTTTTATGATGTAGCTTAAAGCAATATAAGGGTTAATAATGTTTGAACTTGAACCAGTGAATGTAGGTGCTGATACTGAGCCTAATGGTGTGACTGCTCCACCACTTAGATTTAAACTACCACTTAATGAGTGAGAGTGACCAGAACCACTACCAGTTGGACTAGATGGGTGAACAGATGGTGTTGCGTTAGCAGTATCATAAGCAATACGATATTTAAAATCGTCTGAACCAGATGCCTGATAACCCTCAACTGATGCTGATTTTTGTTTACCTGCTGAATAACCATCACCACCTGACCATTGAGTATTATTAACCCTTACCCAGTCAGCATTAGCATTTTGTTCATGTGAATGGTCTGCAAATAAATAGTGACTATGACTTGGTATTTCTGATGTTGTTAGTGTGTGACTAGCAGTTGAGCCACTTAAAGATACAGTGCCACTAACACTAGAAGATGAACCACTGAAAGTCGGTGCAGAATTTGAACCTGATGGGGTAATAGTCGAATTACCACCAGTTCCACCTAGAGTTGAATATGTTGAACCTTTACCAATAATAAATTTATCTTTTAAGTCTGGCAAAATAAAATTTGATGCAGTTGGTGTTCCATAGGTGCTACCTACTATTGCCCATAAGTCAGGGTAAGTTGTTTTACTTACTGACGAACCATCTGCAAATAACCAACCATCAATAATAGATGTACCAGACCACATAACTATTGAGCCAGTTGGTGATGTACTAGGAACTGATGAATTTGTATTACTTATTATACCTAATTTTAAAGATGTGATAGTGCCAGACCCAATAGACCCACCACCATCAAATGACATTGTTATAGTTGTATTTGGACTGTTATAAGCAACAATAGTTATTTGACCATATAAAGTAGTGCCAGTGCCATCAACTAATTTAACTCTGCGACCTACATGATATTGAGCAGTCACATTTCCTGCTATTGTGACCTCAGTTCCACTAACTCTAGTGTATGATGTTGCTACTGCTCCATTACCAATTTCTAACCATTCTGCATCAAGATACCATGTCTTTAAATCACTTAATGCTTGTCTAATTCCATCATTTAGATTTGAGGGTGCAGTGTTTTCAGCGATTGAACCAGTTGCCAAGACTGTTCCATTATTTGCAGGTGTTGTTGAATATAGTGGTATTCCCATAATTGTTTCCTAAAATTTAATTTGATAGTTTAAAGCTACATAAGGGTTCGTTGTATCTAACGAACTGCCAGTTAAAGTTGATGCCACACTACCAGTTGGGTTTGATGATGTTCCATTAAATGTACCAGAACCAGAAAATCCATGATTATGTGTTGAGTTCCCACCAGTATTTGACATACACGCACTCGGATATGTATAAAATGGATTTGTTTGGACTGATGTATTGTTATCACCCATAGTTATAGACGCACCATAAGTAGCATGAATATGATTTGGGGTTGTACCACCACCTGCATGAGTAATTAAGTGATTGTGTGATGGCATTTCAGCAACAGTTAATTGATGTCCTGCAACTGTTCCTGAGATACTAACATTACCAAGTGGTGTAAATGGATTTCCAGTGAAAGTTGAAGATATAGAACCAGTCGGAGTCTGAGCAAATGCACCACCAGTTGAACCTAAAGCATGAGAACCAGATTTACCTAGTGGAAATTTAGCTTGTAAGTCTGGCACATTAAATGTTGTACTTGTTGAACCATAAACAGTGCCAATCCTTGTAAACAAAGCTGAATAAGTAGTTTTAGAGTATGCAGTACCATCACAAAGTAAGAAACCAGAATCGGCAGAGCTACCACCAGTCATTAATATCGTTCCAGTAGGAACAACATTAGGTAAACTTGTGTTAGTTGCACTGACCACACCATACTTAACTGATGTTGGATTGCCAGAGCCAAGTGATGTACTATTATCAAACTCAAAGACTAAAGTTGTATTTGGACTTGAATAAGATGAAGATGTGACTCTTCCATAATGAGTTGCACCTGCTCCATCAACTATTTTAACTCGTCTGTTTACATGAAATTGAGCAACAACATCAACTGGCATACTGATAGATGTTCCACTAACTCTAGTATATGCCACTGTATTTGAGCCAGTACCATATTCAAACCATTCTAAATCGTTTGCCCATGACCTTACCATTTCCATCATAGACCTAGCACCATTATTAAGTGTTGACGGACTTTGGTTCTCTAAGAAATTACCAGATGTAAGTCTGTTTCCATTATCAGATGCAGTTGTTGACCATGCAGTTATGCTCATTAATTATCCTCATTCCTTTTATTAAAGTCATACATAATTTCAGTAGGACTCATGCCTTGAGTTAATAATCCTTGACCACTGGTTTCTGCACCTATCTGCCCAACTTGACTAGAAATATTTGTTAATTTATTGCCAGTCATATCACTTAATAAACCCACTCTATTTGTGACTGGTCTTGCGTAATTATTCCAAAGTCTTTGAGCATCACCCACTGCTAAAGCAACATTACCCATTAATCTAGGTGATGTCAGACTTGACATACCAACACCCAATGCTATCGCTGATGCAGGGTCTAAAACACCACCAACACCTAATCCAGTACCTAAACCCACTGAACCTGCAACACCACCACCCATTAATCCAGTTGGCATTATTGGTTCAAATGCTTGACCACCTAATTTAGTAATCATATCTGGGTCTAAATCTTTTAATAAATCAAACCTAAATCCATAACCAGACTGCTGATTCTGTTTCATTATCTGTTGTATTTTTCTAAGAATATTCCCTGCATTAACTTTATTACCAAGACCTAGTTCTTTTTTCATTAACTGCTCAAGGAAAATCATTTCCTCATAACCTGCCATCATTTTTCCATAGGTAGTAAGTTGCCCTGCCTCATCAAATTTTATAATATTATTAACACCACCCCTTGCCATAGCAACTACACTACCACCAACTTGATTTACATTTAGTCCACTTGGCATTTGATTATCCAGAGCTTTTTTTAACCAGTCCAATCCCTCAATAGTGTGTAGTGACTTTGCTTGAGGATTATTTAAAAAACCCTCTATCAAACCAACTATTTTTGAATGTACTTTGGTTGCTTGTTCACTTAATCCACTGGCATTTTTAATAACAGTTCCATCTGCCATTACTAATTTTGCCTCATCTTTTAAATCAGCTAAAACCTTTCTCAATGATGCCAACTGTTTTTCAGTTAGTGGAACATTTGCTATCTTAGACCAATCTTTGCCACCATTTTTTATATTATTTATTCTAAACTGTTCAAAATTATCAACTAAATCACTGACCATTTTCATTCCATCTTTTCTTGATGACATAAAATCTCTAAATAAAACCCTCGTTTCACCACCTGCCTTACCAGATTGAACTGCTACATTTACTGCATCACTACTTGTAGATGTTAATTTACCAAGCATAGCACTTGTGAATGGTGCAACTCCATTATCCCAACCCCATCTAATTGTCTTTGCTGAATTTGAAAGTGCAACATTTTCTGGTGCATATTTAGATGCGTTAAGAATAGCACCACCAACTACTTTTGATGTGCTAGATGGCATTTTAACCATAATTCCACCACCACCTGCCATTAGTAAAGCAACATCAGATGCTAAACCCATAGGGTCTTGTCTAAATGTCTTTCCTATATTCTCAATACTACCATATCTGTCTTTGAAATATTGTCCTACTGCATCTGCAACTCTTTCTTCTTCTTCTTGAGTACCACTAACTGCTATTTTGTAATAAATACTTTTTCCAAGTTCCTTAAATGACTTATAAGTTTTTTTAGGATTAAATAGTGGATAGATAATATCTTTTCCTAATTGTAGAGTTGATGGTAATAAATTTGCCATAGTTTGCGTGAGATGGGGTGCGTATGACATTTCTCTTGCCTCAGATAAAGTTGTTGGTGTATATCTAGAATCCCAACTATCAAACATACTTGATTCATGTAATTTATCTTGAGTAGATGTTGATGTATCTGGGGTATTAAAATCCCATTTTGGTTGTTCTGACATATTATTTTCCTTTATTGATTTTTAGTTGGTGCAAAATATTGCAAGATGAATCGTTCTTCCTCATCAGACACTTTTTCCATATATGCACTAAATTTTGCATTATCAAATTCGCCACTTTCTAATCTGAATATATCGTAATCCTCTGGTCTAAAGACACCCATGTTAATACCATTAAGTTCATCTGCTCTTTCTTCTGCATCTAAACCATAAATAGTTCGATAACTGAACCCTTTATCTAAAGGTTCATATCCTGCAAATGTTCTATTATGGCTATACCAAAGCATTTGGTCTTGGTGCATGAGTTTTCTTCTTACAATCTCATCTCTTAATCGTTCTATTCTTTTAACATTAACCTCATCTGGTAATTGTTCATTCCATGTTGCATTAACTAACTGTACTGCCTCTTCTTTTGTAAACTGACCACCTAATAATTGTTTCAAAGACTGAAAGACCACTGCTCTAACTAAATCACCCATGTTATCTAGCTTAACACCTGCATCAAAATATCGTCTAAAACCCTCTGGTATTGTACTTGTCCATGCACCACCTATCTCACCCTCACCAGATAATTCAATTAATGCTTGATTTAATGTTTCAATGTTTCTATCAACTTTTGCCATACTGCCCTCTAACCATTCAGAGTTTGCAACTGATAGAACTTCGTCAAATTTTTTCTCTGCTAGAGATGGTATATGTTTTTCTGCTTTACCCCATTCCCAGTCAACACCCTCAGTCCATGTTCCATTTGTTCCATTCTCAAACCTTGCTTGTTCATCAGGACTTATGATACCATCACCATTACTATCAACTGGTTTTCTTCCTGCTGTTTCCATCATGCCAGTGTCAACCCATTTCTTAACAAATTCCTCTTGTAGTTTCATTTGTTCATTCCAGTCTGGGTCAAGTCCATTTACTCTTAAATATTCTATTGCCTCTGGTGTAAAAAAGATTTCCTCACCATTTACTATTCTTCTTTCTGTTCGTTTACTTTCATCTGCATTTAATTTTTTAAGATATTCATATTGTAAAGCCTCTGATGGCAATTTTTTATTATCAAAATAAACATCTGTATATTCTTCCATAAAATTCTTTGGATTGTTGATATACATTGTTTTTTCTTTGTCTGTTAAACTCTCAATAAAACTTTGAATCATTTGTTGTTCTTCTTCACTAGCAACTACATTGGCTTGAGTTGGTTGTGTATAAGTTAATTCTGGTTGAATCATGTTATTACCAGTGCCAATACCTAACCAATTTAAAAAACTAGTTTTTTTATTATTGTTTGATGCAGGTTGATTCAATAAATTAGATTGATTTTTCATTTCAACATTTTGTTGATAAATATTATTATCCAAGATACCCATTAGGCTACGAGTCCTTTCTTTTGATTTACTAATCTCAACAATGAGTTTTGATTATTTCTATTATTGGCAATTCTACCTCTTAGATTATTAAATGGTGTATAAGGAATACCACCTATTTCACTTGGTCTAGGGTTTCCTAGTGTTTGTCTTGAGGCATTTGCCCATGACATTCCTTTACCACCAGAGCCATCACCCCAAAATCCTTTGTGGTTGACAATGTATGGTTGACCAGTGTTTGCGTCATACATCATTTCCTGACGAACTACTTTAGCTCCACCAAAAATATCATGTACTGATGGTGCAGTGCCAGAGGCATGACCAGTGTAAGTGATTGCAGGATTACCACTCTTATCACCTTGAGTTTTTCCTCTCACTAAATCTAATGCACCATTACTGATTGCTAGATTTACCATGCTCATAATATCCATATTTAACCCCCTAGACTAAACCCAAATTGAGTCCCTTTTCCACTTGTAGTTCCACTGGTTAATTTTGTAGGGAAACCAAAAGCATAAGCATTAATTAAATCTGCAAAATCCATTATTCTTGAAAGATTCGCATCTTGGTCGTATGACATTTTTAAAGCATCATACTCATTTATAACATCTTGTTGTTGATTAGGGATTCCTGCATAACCATAAGATGAATCTAACGAACCAGATGCTAAGTTATACAAACCTTGATTGAAATTATCTGCGTTCATAAGTAATTGTGCCTCTGCATTATTCAAATTCGCACCTGCTGTTGTTAGTTGGTCTGAAATATTTGCACCTGCATTATACATATTTTGAATATAATCTTGGTTGCCAGTAAACTCTCTGGCTCTTTCATTTTCTGCCATTTCCATCATGTAAGGTAGGATTTCAGCAGATACACCAGAACCAACTGCGTCAGAAAATGCACCACTGTTTCCATATCTTCCCATACCTGCAAACTCTGAACCAATCCGATTAGTTATTTTATTTGTTGTGCTACCCAATAATTCATCAAGATAAGATGTTGATGGTGTACTCATCATGCCATAAGCATTTGCACCTCTACCTGCATTAAAGTCATCTAAGCTAGTACCAGTTTGTCTTGATGTAAGGAAATTATCTAAATATCCACCACCTGATGTTGTAGGGTCGCCATTCAAATAAGAGCTATAAGTTGATTGTAGGTCTTTAAATTGGTCTGGTTGAAAACCTTTGTATAAATCTTCCCCAAGACCTCGTATTGAGTCCATTTGAACAGTAGGGTCAGTGAAAAGATTATTTGCATAATCAAAACCACCCATAAATTGTTTATTACCTGCCTCAAACTCTCTATTAGCCTCAGATAGAATTTTATCTATATAAGGTACAGTAGGTGCGTATGGATTTACCTCACTACTACCACTACTACTTTGTTTGTTTTTGCTTCTACCAAATCCTAAACTTGCCATTATTTTAGTTCCTTTTCTAATAGGATATGTGTTTCCTTATATCCATGTTGTTTATAAATTTTTGCCCAACCTTTTCTGGCTAGACTCATTCCTTTTTTGCAATTATTTTTTTTAGCAAAATCTTCAAGAGTTTCCATAACTGCATACTCCCATCTTTTTCTGTTGCTACCAGTCATTATAAGAACAGAACAAAATTTTAATCTTGGTCTTTCTATAATCTCTGTAATAACAAAACCTTTTTTAATGTTTAGTTCATTATCCCAGATAATCCACAACTGCATATCATTACTGTTTAATGTTTCTTTATAATCATCTGCAATATAACCATTTCTGGCTTTCATGCATATATCCTCTAGTTCGTCTTTAACCATAGGATAAACAGTGTTGATATTTTCTTTTGGTATGTGGACTACTTTATATAATGAGCCACTTGTTTGTTCCGTCATAAACTAATTTTAATAATCCATAGTTGGTATTAATAACATTGGTTGCTGAACCTTGAATAGTATCGCCAGTGTTAGCACTTACAGTAATATTATTTGTGTTTGCATTACCACTACTATCCTTAATCATATAATTTGTTCCAATAGGTGCTGATTTTGGCAAAGTTAGTGTTGTTGCTTGTGATACATTTACATCAATTAATAAATCATCAATCTTAATAGTGTAAGCTGATACAGTCACCTTTTCATAAGGTATGTTTAACCTATTAACCATTGTGTTCACTGCTTGGGTTAATTGTTGGTTAAAATATTCTTGGTTTTGAGTTGGTGTTCTTCTTATATATTCAATAGCCATTACTCTTTATCTTCCCATCTAAATATTTGTTCTACACTCCAACCAGTTTTCTTGGTGTCATTGTCTGAACTCTCTTTATCAGTTGTATTAGTTTCATAACCAATCTTGGTTTGAAATGGTTTAACTGAGTACCCACATGATATTAAAAGTAAGAGTACCAATAAAATCACTGCCACATCTAATTTATGATTATGTGGGGGAAACCTAAAACCTTTCCACCTATAAATCATTTGTTTTGTTTATTTTTAAGTTTTTTGATAATTTTCTTAAATTTTTTATCTATATCTTCATGCAAGTGTTTTTGTTCGTGTTGTAGCTTTAACAATTCCTGTTGAATGTTTATGGTTGAAACTAAGTTCCAACTTATCAATGCCATTAATCCAACAAGGCATACACCAATTACTTTTTCTGCTAGGTTCATTCTTCAATAATCTTTTTAATTTTTGTTCTGCAAGAGTCAGCAACACAATCCTCATATAATATTGCAGATATTTCCCTGCACTCCATATATATTCCCTCTTGATTTTCACCAATGCTACGAGTAATAGTGCGTTTTTCCTCAAGACACGCACCTAACGAGTCAACTGGTACATATTCAATTATGTTTCCATTACTAATCATTAGAATTGCGAATACCACATTTATCATTGGTAAGTGCCATTCTGCTTTTGCTCAATGTCTATAATTCTTTCTTCATGGAATTGTATTGTCATATCATTCTTCTTTATGTTTGGTATTTCTTCTTCAATTTGTTTTTTTATTTTTTCGAGGTCTTTTGCAGTATATTCAACAAGGAAAAATAATTCTTGTATTTGGGGTGCAACTAATTCGCCTTTTGGTACATTTTCAATAAACTCATTAGATTTTGCTAAGTCTTTTTGCATTAACTGTAATTCAGTTTCAATGATATTTAACCTCTCAATTATTTGGAACAGAAAAAATGCTCCTACTACGATTGCAAAAATTATAGAAATTAAATTTTTAGCAGGTAAACTGACTCTACTGTCCTCTGAGAGAGATATTTTATTAGCCATTATTGAACCCCATCTAATGATGCCTCAACCTCAACACCCATAGCATCAGTCCATACTGCTGATGCAGGTACTTTAATCTCAAGTTTATGGTATTTGCCAGATTGTCTGAATGTTCCAACTCCATTATCATTACAAGTTGTGAATCCACTTTCTTTAACTGTTCCACCTGCTCTCTCTCTACTAACTAGATTAATTTGGCTCGGTGTATATCCAGTGAATGTGACCCCTATTATATTTTGGTCTGGTGCAACTACTATTGAAAGCAGTGTGTTATTCACTATTGTTGCAACAATAAATTTAGAATTATTATATTGACTCGATACATCATTAACCCTGATTACATCACCAACTGTTAATTCAGTGGCAAAGGCAGTTCCAGTTCCATTAACAGTCGTTCCAGTTATGCTTATTGTTCCAGTTCTAACTACTGGTTGAACATCAATTACTGGATTAACACTTGTGACAAATGTTCTTTTACCATCTGCATATTCTTGCTCACCAACTGATATTTTTGCCTCTAAGTTAGAACCACTAAATGTTCCAAAATAATTATTACTATCAAAAGCAGAAAAAAACAAAGTTCCACCTTGCCATATTCTACTATCAAAAGAATCTGTAAAACCAGTATCAACATTGGTACTAATATTATCTAGCAATTCTAAAGTTGTTCCAGTTGTAAAAGCTGACGATACTCGTTGAGTTGCTACCTCGATATAACTCCATCTATCAGATGAATAGTTATAACAAATTATCATATCTGGGTTTCCACCAGATGAGTTTGTTGATGGAAAAGACCAGAAAATTAATTTATTTAATGGGTCATGCCCAGATGTAATTCTTAAAAGATTCGCTTGGTCTAAATTATCATCAAACCACTTATCAACCTTATTCTCACCTATTAGAGTTGTACTTTCACCATCAGTCCTGCAAAAACCATCTTGTGATAAGAAATAAGTTTGAGAGCCAACTGTTTGAATACTACCATGTGCAATAGCACCTCTTTCTTGTTCAATGGCTCTTATTTGGAATATTGAAGAACCACCAACAAAGTTAAGTTGAAATATTTTATCTACACAAAGTATAATTCCAAACTCGCCACCTACTATCCCAGTTATCTCAGATGTATCATAAAGTGTTTCTTGGTCAGATTGATTAGTTCCAACAGTCCACCCAGTATGGTCGCCAATGGCACTCCATTGTATTCTATTCCTATGAGTTGGTTGCCACCCACTAACTACAAAGTTTCTAACAACTGCACTATGCCAAAATATAGGTGGTGTACCACCTAAATTTGCCCATGCAGATGCGTTGTCTAATTCCCATACTTGTGGTGTGTTTGAACCATTACTTGCAATAATATAGTTGCCAAATTGTGTAAATTGCCAATCATTTTCAGCAGGTGTAGAAAAAGTTGTGCCACCACTAACATCACTAAATGAGTTTGCTAAATACCTATATAGTTTTGATATGTCACCTGCAAAACTTGTGATATTCCCAGATGAAGATTTAAAAGATGCAAAACCTTGACACCTTGCAGTTAAACCATTTGAACTTACTGGTGATAATGCTTTAGTTGGTTTATAACTTTTAAAACTAGGAACAACATTTTTGCACTCCACCAATCCATCATTCCTATATTCTGGGTGGTCTGGAGTCCAATCTTTAAATTGTGAGTATGCCATAGTTATTCCTCATTAACTACTGACCTAACCATCAATGGTGCATCTTGATTGTATTTATTCTTATTGTTTACTGAAACAACCCTTTCAACTCCATTGTTATAGAAACTCAACCATTCTTGAATTATTTGTGGGTCAATACCTCTAATAAATGAATGTGCAAAGTAAAGTGACCCAAATAAATAAACATCACTATGGTTTGTTAAAACATCATTAGTATCTGCATCACTAACAAGTGGGTCAAAAGTTTTATAATAATATAATTTAATAGTGTAAGAACTATCTGGAATAGGATAAAAGTGCATCTTACCAGATATAATTGTGTAAACCTCTGGTTGACCAGTGACACTGCTCCCATACATATTAAATGCTTGTTCTGGAGTCACATATTGCAGTGGATATTTTTTATTATTATCAAGATAAATAGATGCAACCCCTAAGAACCCACTAGGTAGATTAGTAGTTTCAGCATTTGCAGTTATAGTTTCTAAATTAATCATTTTGTTGTACCCATTGTTTGCCAACTTGTGATTAAAGTCCTGCTCTGCTAACTTAACAAAATCAGATATTTCATTTGTTAAATCAGTTCTGCCTAGCCAGTTTGCTATACTTGATTTTAAATTTGCGTAATTATTAAGTGCCATTTAAAGTTTTCCCTCTGATGTTTTTAAATATGACCATTGTGGGTCATTTAATTTCTTTTTTAAATATTTGCTCATTTCTTCTTTTGGTAAAGCAGTGAATAAGATTCCATCTTCTTGCAACCACTGATAACAGACAACAGTTGGTATCTCTGCAATAGACTTAACATCTTTTGCAGTGTTCCACCCAGAGAACTCATTTCTTCTAGCTTTGTTGCTTTTTAAAACACCCTCTACATCTTGAGTTGTATGTTCATAAAAAGTGTTTGTCATCTCATCAGCTTTGATGGTTTTAAGTTCGTCACCCTCTAAATACTTATCGTATGTTTTAGCCATTTTGTTTAGTCAAATTTTTCGTTGGTTAGTCTTTTTGCTTTTTCTAAAAATTTTTTAATTAAGTGTAGTTCTGTTTTTAATTCTTTATTTTCTCTTTTTAATTTGCATATCTCAACAACATATCCTTTGCCACCATAAATTTGTTCGCAAGTCACTTTCCAAACATCTACTGAATCCTCAACTTGTCTTTCCAGTTCCTTTATATATTTTTTATCAGTGTCAATAATATTTGGACTGCTAACATATTTATATTTAGCTCCAGTAAATTGTAGTGCCATTATCTCATTCTTCTAAAAACTTGACTCCAATGGTGCAACCATGCTTTCCATGTCTTTTCGTCATTCTCTTTTGTTTTTATTTTTGAGTTCGCCATTCGTGTGCTAATCTTTCTTTATTTCTGTTATTTTTTTCAAGTATTTTGTAGTGCCTCAATGCTCTCGCCCAAATAGGTTGCACTCTTTCCCAATATTTTGCTTTAGTTTCTAGGTTCAAGTCCTGCTTAACCTTTTCCATTGGTGTGTCTAAATATTTGTGCCAATCAATAGTTAAAAACCATTTTGATTTTTTGCCTCTAGTCCAACCCTCAATGACTAGACGAACATATACCCATATCGGTGAATATCTTAGCTTTTGCAATAAAGGTGTATTCTTTGGGTATTTAGATGGCATAAAAGTATTACGAATTGACATAAACAAACTTGCCACCAAAATTGTTGCATAACTTTTTCGCCATTCGTGTGCTAAATTAAAACTTAATACACAAACCTCACCAATAGGTGATGTATCATAATTGTTAAAAAAATGAATTAAGTCATGTTGCAACATAGTGTGTTCAGCAAACTTATTAAACTTTGTATTTCTATTCGCAGTTGCCCTATATGGCACTAAACTAATTTGGAATAAATCTACAACATAGTCATCACCCAACCATTTTTTAAATTCATAACCAAATGTGCCTTTTTTAAATTGTTCTTCTTTAATTCTTAATCTTAAAGGCAGTTCGTGTTTATAAATATCTTTTGATATTGCTAGTTTGTCAAAATTTCTTATGTGTTGTCTTGTACTTTTCTTATCTAAAGTATCAACAAACTTAAATATTAATTCAAGTGGTGGGTTGCTATCGGTCTGTAAATGTGTTGCGTATTCCCAAACAAATTTAGTAGCAATTAAAAATTCTCTCATAAATCATTTATATACCATTACCAAATGTAGTGTTTCATCATTAGTGTTCTTAATCATACAATTCCCACTATTTAATTTTTTAATCAAGTTAGTTCCAGTTCTTTCAATTCCATTTATTTCACACCCCTTATCAAACCATAAATAACATTTATCACCCAATTTAAGAGTTTCTATTGTAGTGTCTGGTGCTAAATCTAAAGTTTTAACCTGCCACCCAAAATCATTAGAAAATGCACAAAAGAATTTAGTGTTATCTTCCATTATTTGCAGACTAGCCCTACTTGTTTTAAGTTCCCATTCCATAGAGGGTTTTGCCCAAACATCAGTATTAACTTTACTTACAATCATACTCATAGAGTTATCTTCATGTTCGTATATGGCATCTTTATCTTCTCTATGGTCGTTGCTATATATGTTGGTAATAAAATCAATATCGTTTTGAGTTATATTGTCCTCATCTTCCCATTCTTTAGTTAATTTAATTTTACCACTGATTAAATTATACATATTTAATCTTTTCATAACTTTGTTGTTAGCAGGGTGAAATTCTATTCTATCATAATGAGGGTTCTCATAAATAAACTCCCATGCCAATTCATCACCAACTTTTGTGTTTTCTGCTACTGCTATTTGTAATTCGTCATTTAATTTTTTTACAAAATTAAATTGTATAGTCCATTTCATATTGATTATCCTATATTGTTTCTGGTTCTATGCTTTCCATTTCATCAGGCACAGAATAAAGAGGGTGATTTCTTTGGATTCTATGTGTTTTAAAATTAACTTCCCAAATTTTAGTATCATAACCAAGTTCTTCTAACCAGTCTTTGTGTATTCTTTGTTCTGCCTCAGTGTGTAATCTATCCCAATGAACATGACCATCTCTTAATAAAAAGTTTTTTGGTTCTGCTGAAAAGTTGGTTGGTATATAATCAGTTCGTATTAAATCATTAAAACGGACAACACCATTAACTATGTGTTCACACCCATTTACTAATTCGATAGATTGTTTTTTTTCGTATTCTAAAATCATGCGTAAATACCAAATGTTGCTGTTGCTGTTGTAAATTGCCAACCTACTGACCATTGCCATTGACTATGACCTAATGGGTTGCTATAAGATGCTGATGCTCTTGTAAGTGTTTGCCCACTGCCAGTGGTATTTAAAGATGGTGCAATAGCAAGGCTAGTCCAACCAGCATTACCAGAAACCCCACCTGCTCCAGAAATTTGTAAATAGGCAGTAATCCCTTTAACATTAGCAGTATAAAAATATGTTATTGTTGGATTCCACCCTGACGCAAATGCACCTGCAGTTTGAGGGTTAGGACTAATTGAACCTGTACTTGTTGAACTATCATATCCTATATTCGTCACAGACATAGTACCACCTGTCATATTATAGTTATGTTGAGTCGGATTAGGACTTGTATTACTTTGTCCGTAAAAATCTGAAAGGGATATTGTAGAACTCGTTGGCACATTCGCATTATTAGAATGGTTTGCAACATAACTACCACCTTTATAATATTCAGATAAAGAATGGGGTGCAGAACCACCATATTCACCAACCAAATCATTAATGCTGATTGGGTTTCCACTACTTTGAAGAGTCATAGCTACTTATCCTTTTTTAATTCTTCTATTTCTGTTTTCAGTTCTTTAATTGCCTCAATTAAATATCCAACTGTATTTCCATAAGCAACAGACTTATATTCACCATCATGTACTAATTCTGGTGCAACTTTTTCGAGTTCTTGAGCAATAACCCCTGAACCTTTTTTGTCATCTTTAGTAAATGAAACCCCTCTCATTTGTGATACTTTGTCTAAAGCATTATCTATTGTTTTAATGTCTGACTTTAATCTTTCATCTGAAAATGCAGTACAGTCACCACTACTAGTTAATGCACCAGTGACAGAAACACCACCACTTGCAGTTGCTAATTTTGAGGCATTATCATAATAAAGAGTCACTGCACCATTTTCAACAAAAGTTGCCATTGCTTCTGTTCCACCTGAACTCCCAACACTAAAAGAATTAGACCTTAATTCAAGACTACCAGTACCAGCATCATCAATAATACTTTGTGAGCCATTATGATATATTTTTAAATCAGCACCATCACCAAGTCTTAACTCAAAGTTGTCAGGTATTTCTAGTCCGTTTGCAGAGGTTTCAACTATTTTAGTTCCATCATGATAAAGTTCTACTCCACCATCTTGAGTACCGATAACTTGGTTTTCATCACCT
>VTLG01010375.1_pt1 | contig 23621 bp, 42 predicted proteins | sample 4694571 | NCBI WGS metagenome assembly VTLG01 (sample SAMN12604809, study PRJNA352737) | marine metagenome | biome: ENVO:00000447; feature: ENVO:00000209|ENVO:00000569|ENVO:01000036; material: ENVO:00002151; isolation source: viral sequences binned using virsorter ...
CTCATGTATGTTATCACATAAAGAAGAAGAAGAAGAAAGAAGAAGAAATCTCGCCAAAAAATCTATACAGATTCTAGGGGGGAGAGGGGGTACAAGAAATGACTAATAACGTATCCTCTGAAAAGATGATCGGAAATACAGTAATTTCTAGTCAGTCTAACGTGACTATTATAGACACAGATCAGCAAAGAATGGTATGCACAGCATGTGGTTTATTATCAGAACCACAAGAAGGTGACTACTGCAAATATGCATATCATCAAACAAAATTCGGTAAAAGAATCAGAACATTGATTCTGAATGATCAATCAGAATTTGATGAACTGGATGCTGGTACTTACAAAGTAGTCCAACAGAATGACTCAGACCTCTTAACAGTAAAAGAGGGAGAACATTCATGGTCGTGTATATGCACAAAGTGCATGATCGCAGACGAGGAACGCTCGTTTGATTCGCCTTGGAATCAGAAAGAATTGTCGACAGACATCTCTAGAGAGATGATGAAATTCATCATATCTGATGGAGTGTACGGATTGTCACCAGAAGACGCTCTAAGAATGGAGCGAAGATTGGAAAAATTCCAAGTACAGAATCCAGAAATGAAATTTGGTGAAAAACTTGTAAAATACAAGTTAGAGAATGGCAGAGAAGTCAGTCTACTTCCTGTAGTCGATCAAAAGATCGTCAACCCAAGAATGCACTGGATGCCCACTCCATTAACAAAAGAGTCGTTGGAATCATTCAATCCAACTATTCAAAAGTCAATGTCCAGAAAAGGCATAATCAGTATGCAAGATAAATGGGCTGCTGAAAACTGGGAAACATTCCCATGGTGTGAATCCATCAAACCAAAACAACTCTGGAATCTCATATGTTGCAATTGCAACGAGTGCAAAGGATGTAATCATGACTTCTGTAATGATACATTAGAGAATCATGCAGAGTATGTGTTCAAGTCGAACAATCCAGAATCGCTAGCAATGAAGCGTTATAACAACGCAAAGCACGTGTTGTTTACAACACGTAAGATACCACAAGGGTATCATGTAGAATGGGATTCATGGAAAGGTACAAGCTTCGTCAAGGACGAAGCAGAGAGTGTTCCACAGAAAACACATGTAACTGATTACCAGATCAGTACAATGCAAAGCAATGGCATAGAGTGTCCAAGTTGGTACACATACCAAGATGCCTATAAGATCATGGGAATGATCTTTAAGAGTAAGATTGCAGAGGCAAAAGAAACCGTGAAACGTCAAACGGAAATACACGAACATCAGAAAGTGCATACAGCACCTTTCAACAATAGATACTGTGAAGAATGCCAAGCGTGGTATATTCACCACGAAGATGATGAGACACCTTTGGGCAGAAAGATACCTGCACACGATCAAATCATCTACGAAGAGAAGGCACATGAACCAACCAAGAGGTTTGGTGGACCATTATGTGATCCAGAAACTGGACATCTAGCATTCAATGAAGATGGTTCATTAACCTACAAGAGATCCTATGTAGGAGTTGTAGGAGTGTCAAAGATACCACAATGGAGAGTTCCATTCTTCAAGAAAGAAGTTGAGAAAGTTCTCAACGAGTGCATAGAAAGATTTGGAATCGACCACCTCACAATTGTGAGTGGTGGTGCAAATGGCGTAGACAGTATCGTCGAAGAGATGTGCAAAGTACGTGGTATAGACTTCAAGGTATATCCTAGTGAAGTTGAATCATGGAATGATCTCGGTAACAAGAAAGGTTACAAGACTCGCAACTTGCAAATAGTTGCAAAAGCAACCTGTAAGGTTTACAACCTAGTAGGTGCAACAAAAGAACCAAACTGTTATCACTGTTCTGAAACATATACCTGCAAATGTGGTATGAAGAGAAAAACTTCACACTGGCATTCAGGCGGTTGTTGGACAATGCATCAAGCCGAAAATAATGGAACTTCTACGGAGTTGATAGAAGTTGCATAAACCCTCCACCCTTTTTATTTATAATAAACAATTTTTTAACCATTTCATGAGGTTTTATAATTGACTCGTTTAATTCATGTATTCGGTAGCAACCTAGCAGGAAGGCACGGTGCTGGATATGCGAAATATTGTAGGGAACATCATGGGGCAATCTACGGTCAAGGCGTTGGCTTGCAAGGAGATTGTTATGGTATTCCAACGAAAGATTATGATATACAACCATTACCATTATCTAGAATTGAACCATATGTTAAGGAGTTTTTACACTTTGTGAAAATCCACCCAGAACTAATGTTCGAGGTATCAGCAGTAGGGTGTGGTTTACGTGGACTAACACCTGCTGACATGGCACCTATGTTCGCCAAAGCATTGGGTATGCCTAACGTGAAACTAAATCAAAAATTCTTGGACTTCCTATCGGAAGGCACAAACACTCACGAGAACCTTGAATCATTAAACATGAAAATAGAGTGATATGAAAAAAAATTTATTATTTTCTAACCAATTAATTGAGGTTTTATTAGTGGATTTGGATCACAATCGCCCAATTGGCAATGAGAGTGATACACTAAGCCTCAATAACAATTTTAATTTAACAGTTCAAGCCAATCACTACGTTCTGGCGAATAACATAGATTCCACTAAAAATCTATTTTCTATTATTTCAAAATGATAATTATGTCAAGTGTAAAACAAACATCTGAGATAAACCTGTCAGGACTTGTCGGAAGACCAGGAACAGAAAGTCAAGTAGAGACTCTCGTAACTGCGTTCAAAAGACTAGACATGGCATCACGAAGTGCAGTGCTAAGAATGGCATTCAATCTAGGACAGATTGAAGCTGGTCATAGAGGTAAGAAAGCATCAAGTGACAAGCCACGTGAGAAACCAGAGTTCGTGACTGAAGTTCAGGCAAAAAAGATTGCTGAACACTTTGGCGAAGGCTATACAGCCGATGTCATAGTAGCATCTGAAATGCCATACGACACAGCATATGCTATCTTTGGTGCAATCATCGCATCCCCTGCGAATGATGAAGCCATAGCCGAGCAGAAAACCGTGTTGGACAACTTCTTAGCGGAACAAGCACAGGATTAAGAGTTGAGAACTGATAGACTCAACCACGATCGAAAGGTCGTTAAATATCCTTTTTTATTACAATTAATGACATTACAAACTTTCTAACTTTGTAAATGAAGTTTATGTACTCAATGGATATTCCAGATACAAGAAACTCGGATGATTTTTTAAAGGCTAAAACTTGTCCAATTTGCATTGCAATTGGTAGAAAGAAAAGCCGAGAGATTTCTCATAAACACGATACAAGAACATGCTTAAACATGCATTTTATAATACACTACTTAACAATCAATAACCACCAAGCAGATGATAAGGAAATAAGAAAGTACACAATAAAATGCCTAAAGGAACTAAACAAATACAGAAAGAGTGTGGGTAAGATTGAGATATGAGATGCAGTTTAAAAAGAAAAATTCATCACACAAACACCATTACTTTGTGGTAGACAAGAGCAATACGTTTTCAGTATGTTCCGTATGCGGGTTAAAGATTAAACGTAATATTATCGGATGGAATACAAGAAATTCAATTAATTCCTAACCAATAGGGTGAGGTTTTTAGATGGTAGGAATCAGCAAATTGTCCACAGACGATCAAGTGGAGTTAATTAGATTACAAACACACCTAAAAAATACGCAGAAGCGTATACAAGAAATTCTAAAGGGTGTGAAATTAGACAAACTGCCAGCCGATGTCAATGAAAGCAAGTATGATATTCTAGTTGAGGAGATGGTACCGCCAGAGGCATTGGATTCTCCTAAAGAGGGATAATATATGTTTGATAATGAGAATTGTTTTTATTGTAGAGAGGTGGCTACCACGAGTCAGGGTACAGCATATTACAGAGCACAATTACCAAGCGGTAAATGGGGTAGCGTGCCAATATGTTTAAGGTGTTTACTTAATAAGAAAAGGATTGAAGAGGAGAATCTACTGACTGAGAAACTAGGCATAGAGGAGTTGGGCGACAATTGATAGATAAAAAATATAAGAAGTTCGGCGTATCAGCAAAAGGAAACTTTCGTATAACAAATGAAGTTGGTATACCACACCCATACATGATAACACCAAAACACCTAGAGTATAACGATCAAATGGAATTAGGTAAAGAGCAGATAGAAAAGATGGAAGCAGAGCATGGTTCAATGTGTGGATTCGAATGCGGAATAGCATGGAACAAACATGAGATGGCATTGATGGTAGAATGTAAACTAGATATACATACAAAGAAAGGGAGAATGAATAGTGAATTGCAGAATTATCTGAATAAGATAAAAGAGAAGGCACAAAAGAATGGTTACAATGGATTTGCATTCCTAGACAAGCGTAAAAAATTGGAGAAACTAAAATGATATTAAAGATACTATTGGTGTTAATGATACCGTCAATAATGATGGTACCTACTGTGTTTGCAGAGGATGAAATGTATGTGATGTTTGTAGAAACAGGCGAAACAAAATATGCTAATAACCTAGCCTACCATACAATCACGACAGAGATCTATAGTTCAGTACATTATCCAGCAGTGATAACAATATACGTAGAAGATGCAGATAAGACACCAATTGGTGTAATGATATTCAAGACAACATTGATTGAGGGTACAACGCCGATAGAGTTTGGCTTCACAGAACCGATTAAATGTAGTTATAATACTTTAGATCATAAACCAATCTGTAATACAGACACACCAAATAACATATACGTGAATATATTTACAGATTCAAGTCTTACTATTCCATTAGCACATGAGTTTGAGGTATAGAAATGAGTGACCCATTCTGTCAAGAGTGTGATGGTAAAGGATACATCATTGAACAAGCGTATGAAGATGAACTTGATGACGAGAATATGAATGTAAATAATCCAATCCCATGCATGACATGTAGTGACAGAGAAATTTCTAACCAATTAGATGAGGTTTCTTAATATGAAAAAAACATCTTATACTAGTAATATAATTAATGATGGGGAGATTGGGTAGATGAAGTCAAAAAAACTGTTTATCCCGACACGACCATCCAAGTCGAATAACTACGATGATGACGAGGATGAGGACGAACAAGTTTGAAATACTTCATCATCCCTTTAATTTTACTAGTGTTTGTGGCGATATATCCATTCGCAGAATACAGTATTGATTGCCCAACAGCTACTACGAATCCAACTGAAAATGAAACTTGTACATCCACAAAGCACATACTATGGATTACAGTGTCAACATTGTCATTAACAGAGTTTGGATTCCCATCAGATAAGATATTCTTTGTTGAAGAGAATAATCCTGATGCATATCATAACCATAGTCTGATACCATTAATACTAGTAACTGCTATAGTTGCAGGTATTGAAAGGGTAAAAAGCAGACAAGTAGGATACGCATATGATAAAGAAACAACAGAGTCATTCCGATGAAAGAGATTAAAAAAATACACCCAAAACGTAGATCCGAGGGCACTGCTATACCAACAAAAGAAGGACCAAACGATTATCAGTATTACAGATCATATGATAACGGATGGCACATAAGCGTGGTTTGTAATTATGCAGTAAGAAATTATGAAGAGGGTGACTTTGAAGTTGCAGTTTGGTGTCTTGATCAGAAATCACAATATTGGGATAAAGGAATCATGGTGCTAGGCACCCAATTAGACTTTGAGGAGGTAGCGACACTGATATATGAATTTAATAAAAATCCAGAGTCATGCACAAAGAAAAGATATATTGAGATTGAGAATGGGATATGACAAGATTAACACCGCAACAAAGTATTGAAAAATTCGTAAATACGTACACGGAACTTTATCAGGATATATGCAAGCATTCAAGGCAAAAATCATTGCCGATAGTAATGTGGTTACTTGAAAAAGACTTTAGAACTGTAACATCACATTGGTTAGAAACAAGAGACAGCGATCCATTCAAAAAGATAAAACCACTAATCAAGGAAAGTACTCCAATAGCGTATGTGTTAGGAGGAATGGCAGTGATGGTAAAAAGAACAATTGAGGAGGGGGAACCAGAATCAGTAGATTATACGGTAGACTCAAAATTCGCAGATAAAAAATTAGTTGAGGAGATGATAAAAGATGTTGAAAATACTTCAATTGATGATATAAAAAACGATCCAACAAACAGAGAAGTGTTGATAGTGGCAAGCAGTAACTTAGACATTCCAAATTTGGAATTTGGTAAACCAGAGATATTTACAGGGAAGACAGTTGATGTGGTGACAATGTATAATATAATACGAAAAGATACTGGAGTAAAGGGAAGAGATGACGTGACATTAGAAGTAGAAGTTGATTCAATAAAAGATCAGATTGGTAACAGTAGTATGATAAATGTATTAGGGAACAAGTTCGGGTACAAGCGAAATTAATATTTTCGCTCAGTTTTACTGTTGAGTTATTCAATAATTGAGGTTTAGAGAAATGCCAAAAACTACATTAAAAACAGCAACAAAAAAGCAAGTTGCTGAAACATTAAAAACTGTAAACAGAAAAGATATACCAGTATTACCAGTAGATCCTGAATTATTCTTATTAAAAGATGAATTACGATATGTGCCATATTACAAGCCAGGTGCAGATGGAAAAGGAATTGAGCATAATTTATTTGATGCACATGCAGAAGTGGCAAAACTAGGATTAACTAAGAAACTACCAATCATGATGATTGGACCAACAGGAGTAGGTAAGACATTAGCTGTTGCCGCACATCACTATGAAAATAAAATACCACTACTGCAAGCAGACTGCTCAGAGGGTACAAAGAAAGCAGATCTAATAGGAAGATTTGTGATTCTTGATGGAACAGTGTGGTATCAATTAGGCGTATTACCAACAGGAATAGAGGTTGCAAATAACTCAGAATGTGGTAAGGCTGGAATTGACTTCGAGGAAGTGAATGGTTTATCGCCTGCTATGCAGAAAATTGTCAATCAATTCCTAGATTGGAGAGGACATGTATACATACCTGAGATACAGAGGATATACTCACCTAACCCAGGAAAGTCATTGATGATTTATGCAACAATGAACCCATCAACATATGGAGGAACACATGAACTAAACAAAGACTTCAAAGACAGATTCACACCATTAAAGATTCCATTCCCAAGCCCAGAAAAAGAGTTCGAGATTTTGGAACATGAGGGAATGGATGACAAAATAGTAAAGAGTTTAACACAGTTATCATTAGAATTAAGAACATCAGAAGCAGCAGGCGATTTGGATACATCACCATCACCAAGAACAAACCAAATGTTTTGTGATGCCTATAGAGTATACAGTAACGATCCAATATTGAAAGGACGTGCGTTACAATTAGCACTGCAACATATAATTCTGAACAAATTCGAGTCGCCAGCACAAGTAGAAACAGTAGCAAGTAGGATGAAACGTGTGTTTAATGTAAACATGAATGAAGACCTAATGGACGACGACGATTAGAATGAGACGATTCAATAACCCATTTGGTTGGGATTGGATGCCAAGAAATGAAGAGGTATTCGATATAACGTCAGGGACGAATTGGTCATTCAACGCACCATGGGCATTCCATTATGATAAATTCGATGAACTAAGAAAAGTAGCAAAGACATTCGAAGATATTAAGAAAGTTGAGATTAATCTAACATTCGATTTAGATCCAAAACAAAAGGAATTAACAGAGAAAGATATTCCACTAAAGAAAAGGAATCGATTAGGTTACAAACATAACCAATTAAAATCAATTGGGAATAAATTCTACATTAATGTAAATACAACTGATGAAAGATACTTAACAACTGAAGCGAAACTAGATCACAACGTATCGCATATTTTATACGATTCGCCAATCAAGGAATCAAGACAACACGCACATAGATTATCATTAGGTCATGGGATACCTGAGTTACTAAGAGACGAGAAGTTGGCAATATCGCCAGACTGTAATCTATGTGAAGATGTTATAAGACATGTGTTTGATATACTAGAAGATGTACGAGTTAATTCCCTATGGGGAGACATTTACATGGGAACACAGAATGATTACGATGAATGTAAGGATAAGGTTAAGAAACAATTAAAGAAACCAATAACAAATCCAATACAAGCATTATGGTATGCCGCAAACGGCAAAACTGATGACAGTGAAATGTCAAAGATAGCATTGCAATTTATAAATGATATAAAACACACTGATTACCCAGCAGGTCCATTACTACAGAAAGCCTACTTTGAAGAAGTAATATTACCATGGCTTAAAGAACAGACATTTGATGATGATAAACAGAGTAAGAAAGACAAAAGTAAGAATAGTAAACAACAACAAGAGAATAAAAAGTCGGATTGTGACAACAGTGAAGAGAGATTAAAAACACAACTAAAAGAAATTGCAAATGAAATCAAAAGAATAAGAGACCAACACAATGCGACACCAGATCATAGGGGACTCGAAATCGAATTAAATAATAAAAAGCGTAAGACGATAGAGAAATTATTAAAAGATGCGAAAATACCTACAATGAATATTTCGAGTGTAAGTGAAAAAATGGATAAAGATGACACGTGTACACCACGTTCAGGACAAACTGATGGTAAACCAATTGGTGAATTTAATGATAAGCCAGGTGTTGGAGGAGGTCAAGGAAAAAGTTATGATATGTATGACCCAAAAACGATTGAAAAACTGAAATCACGGGGAAGAGAAAGAAATGATAAACTAAGAAATAAGTTAGTATCAAAAGGATTAGTTAAAGATAAGACACTTGAAGCATACAATTTTGACCCAGATAAATTCGATGTGATAGCAAGAAGCAACGTTGGAAAATATGATGGATACGTAATTGATTATAGTATAGCAGAACGACTGAAACGTGTATGGAGACAAGCACGTGGAGCAACAAGTGAGATTGTTGATGAAGAGGGTGAAGAGATTGACTTGGATGCATATATACAAGAAATACCATCCGTATACAAAGATAACAACATATTCACTAATGAAAAATCAGAGCCTGGATTACACATAGTTTATTCTGCTGATTGCAGTGGTTCAATGGATGGATACCCGTTAAGTCTACTAAGAAATGTGACAGCGACGATAAAAAAATCACTAGAACAAGAACCAAAGATAAAAATGAGTATGATTGGTTGGGGAGGCGGACATAAAACAGGAATATCAATACATACAACAATGGATGATATTGACAACTTTACAGTAAATGATGATTATGGTGGCACTCCAGAATCAAACGCATTATGGTATTCGTCAACATGGTTACAAAGGCAACCAGAGCCAACCAAAGTGATATTCTTTGTGAGTGACGGTGCATTCAGTCAAGATGCAGCAAAGGAACAAGTTGAGATAGCCAGAGAAAACGGTTTGAATGTATTTGGAATAGGAATATGCAGTAAATCAATAGAAAATCAATATCGATACATATTCGGTGCAGATAGTTATACAATAATTGATGGCTCTGAACATCAAGGAATGAATATGCTAACAAGCGACATTGCGAAATTTATTTCTCGCCACATTAAGGCGGTGGCTTAACAATGAGTGTAGAAAATGTAAATAAAGTATTAGAGAAAATAATGAGAGAAAAGTACAGACCATCTGTATCAGCTATAAAGATGATGAAGTTGATAGGAACAAAACTATGGAGAGACGCATTGAATGATGGTACAATGTCATTACAATGCAATGACGATAAGACGTTTGATATAGTGATCGGTACTGATCTAATAGATAGAAGTATAGTGAGATTAAATGAAACATTACAAGAAAGAGGTTATTGTCTTACATTGAAAGGTAAGAAATTTGTTAATAAATCATACAAGGATGGATCGTTTTTCTATCGTGCAATGAAAGAAATCACGACTAAGGGTGAACAACCAAATGTATAATTTTGACAGCGACGAATACCCAAGATGGGCAAATGAAGATGCAGATTGGGCATTTAGTAAGAATACAGTAACACAGCTAGGATGTATAGGACTGCAACTAACAGAAAATGGATATTCAGTTGAATCAGGAATAGACCTTGATAATGATGTCGATGATAACATTCCATTACGTGAATATCAAGAAAGTATTAAAGGATTAGTAATATCAGCAAATAATAAATCTGATTCAAATGATCACTATAAAAGAATAATTGTAAGAACGGATGCCAGAAATGATTCGATTGTGATACAGGCTGGATTTGACGGTAATGGATTATGGAATAACGGAATAATATATGATGAAATGTTTTCCAAAGATGAATTAGGGAAATTCTCAAAACTATGGGAAAGAGTGTATAATAATTTTGTAAACAACCAAGTGATACCAATTAAAGATAACAGAGAGACCATAATGGATAGTGCACTAACAAAATTCATCCAAGATGGAGTAAAGCAAGGATATGTAAAGAGGGTTAAAAATTGAGCAGTATACAAACGTCGAAACTAAATGAGCAAAACAAATTGCTAAGTGAAATGGATTTCAGTAAATTGAAAGATGGTGAAGCAATTCTAGTGAAGACATTCTATGGAAAAAAGGAATATTTGTATTTAGATCATAATAAAGTGATAACACCTGACACACAAGGTGACCCGCTTTATGCGAGATATGCCATTGATTGGGCAAAAACAAAAAAGGAATCATCTCCAGATGCCATTGCGTTTTTTAAAGATATTGAGTCAGGACGGTCAATAACAACAAGCGGAACTGTGCGTTGGAACAAAAATGGTTTCACAGGACTTACATATGGAGATATAAAATCGACAGCAATGACGTACATGACAGACCCAGAAGTGTCTTACAATAGATGGGTACAGTCTGAAACGATAACAGTAAAAGAAAAAAAGACAAGCAGAAAGTATTGTAAAATCAGAGTGTTACGAATGGAATGGGTATTATCCCTCAAGGGACTGATTGGATTAAGAATTTGGTATAAGACAATAAATAAGAAATAAAATGAAACATAATAGTAATAATGTAAAATCTAGAAATCGGGCTATATTGCACGTTGCTAGATATGGGAGCAATATAATCAATCGAAACCCTCATGCCATGCTGCGGTATTGGCTTGAGCATAGTAGGATGAATATACCCATAAACGTTGATGTTATAGCATCCCAGATGCGTTTCAGCGTTGAGACACACGAAAACCATGAGTCAGAAGATCGACCTAGTCTTAGTAGTGTGATTCAGGTGAGTAAAGTAGCCAGTCTAAAATCTCTGAATCGTTACATTAGAACACATTATCTAATACAGCAAATGATAGCAACGATAAGTCTCGGAGACGCGCGTACTCATGAAAGAACTTCTGGAACATCATGCAGATACCCCCTATGCACCGACACGTCTAAGTACGATGTAAACTCATCAAGTCCTACGGATGACATGAGATTAGATAATGTGAATGAGTGTAGTGAAACATTACTAGAACAAACAATATATCCAAACTCGAAAAGGTCAAGTGACCCCGTAGTACCGTCTGTGATAAGTCCCCGAGGGGCATGCAGGTGTCATGATACTAGAGCTGAGATGAATGGTGAACATATTATAGGATAATAACCTGAGCGACTGAACGGTAACACATATGTTAAATTATACATTGTGCACACAACCCCAAGTACGTAAACTTGAGAGTCCATCAAGGACATATCAATTTTTTACTGAACGGCACGGCGTGTTCAATTATAATACATATGTTGAGTCGGAACGTCACAAACAATTATTAAAATTAATGATATAAAATGACAAAAGATAAAAAGTTTATAGAAGGATGGAATGGCTGGGACGCTATTACAGGTGTAAAAACAATGAACAGAATACAGTTCTGGGAATGGTTTGCAAAGCAATCCAGACAATACCAAAAGATGTTTAAGATTTGGGATGAAGTGACAGTCTATAAATTCATACTAGATAGAGCAAAGGCAAAGAAAGTAGTCAATATGCATGGCTTGTGGCAAGATGCAGGACTGTACGTTAGCAGATGGGCAAAGACAGAAGATATGGCAGATGGTATTAAGATAGTTGATGAGATTATAAGCTTGATAAGAAAAGGTGTTACGCCAAATGCAACACCATGGAATAGAAAATTACTAGAGCCAAAACCAAAGAAGCCAGTCGGCGGAAAAGAAACACCTAAAGAAATATTCAGGAAGTACAAGAATTTTCCAAAGGATGTTTCAAAAGAATTTTACAATGAAGCCGTCACAACAACAGTAAAACAGTTGTGGGAAAGCCTGCTAGATTTAGATCCAAGAGAGTATCTTAAGGAAGCACTAGCAATGACTAAGGAAAGAGTGTATACTGACATACAGGAATCAATAAAGGGTAGATTCAAAGATGAATTACTTGAAGTCGATGCTATGGATAAAAATCAAAGTATTGATTATACAGGCAAAGTAATACACGATGGAAAAGAGTCAGCATTGACATTACATCAAAAATTAATAGCAGTGTATGCTAAAAAACATACTGGTTTTATTGATCTGGCAGATGCAGGTGCAGGTAAAAGTGACGCTGTACTGAATACAATAAGTTATCTTGACACAAAAATCAATGTAATAATAGCACCAGCCAGCATAATAAATAACAAGCAATGGCAACGCTACATAAGCAATGCATTCAAGAATGCATCGATCTATATGAATAAGGACGTATTTAGTAAAAGCTTTACGAGAAATATAAACAGAGACAGACGAAACAACAGAAGAGTGTTCTATCTGGTGAGTTACAGTTTCGTCAGTGGACAAAAGGGACAGACAATACTTAACAGATTACAGAGTCAGAATCCAGACTTCATATGTATTGATGAGGGACAAAGAACCAAGGTAAGAGATGAAACTAAAAAAAGTAAGTGTAGGATAAAAATTCAGAATATGCTTACTAAGATACGGACACAGTCCAAACGGATTAAGGTGTTAATGCTAACAGCAACACCAGTACCGAACACAGTGTCAGAAGCAAAGTCATTAGTTGACTTGGTTATAGGAAAAAAGAGAGAATTTAATAAAATTTCAACATTCAATTCATTGCAAAATATGGCAGAGATGCATGTGGCATTAGGATTACATTCACTGAGATATGCAAAGCGATACAGGAATAAACGTGGAAATCCAATAAAATGTATTACCGAAACCCACAAAGTGTCAGCAAACTATAACCTGAAAGGTTCAGTTAAATCAATGAGAGATCAGTCATTTTTAGGTCTGGAACAGATTGCATTAGAGGCAAAACTAGCATATATGATGAAAGAACTGAAAAAGAGAAAGAATAAAGTGATTATATTTACAAAATTTGTAACAGGAATAGTTCCAAGAATTGCAGAGGCTTGCGAGGAAAATGGAATTACATATACATTCTACACAGGTACCGATAAAAGAGGATTGGATTCAAACGGAGAGTTCTTTAACGGATCCCAAGTGCTAATTGCATCATCAGCATTATCAGAGGGAATTGATAGATTGCAAGATTACTGTCATGAGTTATGGATAATATCACAGGGATGGACATATACCGAACAGCAACAGACAATTGGAAGAATATACAGAACTGGGCAAGAACATACAGTAAGAGTTCTCACAGTTGAAGCAACTGTAAACGGAGTTGAATATGATAAGATTGTAAAGTCAAATAGAATCAGATACAAGAGTAAGATACATGACATTGTGACTAATGGATTAATGCCAAATGAAATTTCATTACCAGACTACACGATTAAAAAGATTATAGACGGAATGATTATTGGACAACCACGAAATACTAGAAAGAAACTGCCTGACAAAACTATCAAACGATTAGAAAAGATAGGATCAGGGAGATTAAAAGCAAGAGAGAGGAGAAAACATGACAAAAAGAAAAAGTGATTACGTCGCATTTGAAAAATTCGTGAAGTATGTAAGAAAACGAAAGATTCAGTCTGGAAGAGAGTATAGAACTCTATACGAGAGTGGGCATATACCAAAGAGTTTGTATCCAAAAATACCATCAGAATATTATGCAAGTAAACGCAAGTTTAAAAAACCCAATACTAAATTATGGAGTTTTAAACGAGCCAGAAAATACATTAGAAAATTAGAACTAAGTGGAAGAGAGGGAGGAAAAAATATGTATGAAATTAAGCATAAGAAACACAGCAAGAAACATCGAAAGAACCTTGTCCACAACAATAGATATAGGAAATTCAAATCATTTGAGAAGATAAAACCAAAATTACCATCAGGTTTTCCAAAAGGACCACAGATGGTTTATCGCAAAGATTGGAAAGGATGGAATGATTTTTTGGGAATGAGGCGTGCGAGTTTTGAGGAAGCTAGAAGTATAATACGATTAGCTAAAATAAAAAATCTAAATGCTTGGGATAAATGGAAAAGTAGTAAACAGCATTTAGGCAGAATAGGATTTGCAATCAAAAAGATAGATGACATTAGAATAGGTGTCCCACACACACCAGCGGCTGCATATAAAGAATGGACAGATTGGGGTGACTTTTTAGGCACAGGTAGAATAGCGTCTAAAAAAAGAAAGTTTCGCCCATTCAAGTCAGCTAGAAGATATGCACGTTCACTTAAACTAAAGAATGGTCAAGAGTGGAAAAAATTATCAAAGCGTGGTAAACTACCATACGACATACCAGCAGATCCAAAAGTAGTCTATGGTGAAGATTATCCAGCAAGAAAAAGAACCACAACAAAAGGAATAGAATTACTAAATAATTGGAAAGGATGGGCTGATTGGCTAGGCTGTAAACCTGGTTTAAGTAACAGACGTAAAATATCACATAAGGAATCAGTCACAAGAGCCAAGAAAGGATGGGCTAACCGCAAAAAGAAAGGCAACACAAGATGGGCTAAAGATGATCCACGAAGGAAAGCAGTCTACAAGAGGATAAAGAAAGTGAAACGTCATGATAGTAAATAAGACATTGTGTAAAATTTCTGGCATTACTCGTGATGCTTATTCGTGTATATCAATTAATATACTAGTAGGTAAAAAGTGATTTAGATGGACATATCAATAGATTTAACACCAGCTCAGATAGGGATGTTCATTGCATTCTCAATAGCAATAGTAGGATTGGGTATGGCAATGAAACGAAGAGCAATGCGAAAAAAACAAAAAGCCGTTGAACAAGATGTTAAAGAACATGACATCAAGAAAAACGTTGAACATCAGGAACCAACCCAAGACAAAATACACGAGGGTAAACATGATGTTGATGCATTGTTAGATTCCTTGAAGAAAGATACTGAGAAGGAATAAATCAAATTTTCAAAGTGATAATTTATGGACAAAGCTACTTTAGAGGGATTACGGATACGGCTAAACGCCAAATCTACAGCCAAAGGACAATGGTATTTTGATGCAACGATTGAAAACACATCAGAGAAAATTACAGAGCCAAAATCATTAACAGATTTAGGCGACATAAAAGAGACGACATTAGGCAAGCGTTTGCTAGAGATTATATCAGACGCAGAAAACACGTTCATGGCAGATGGAAGAACAGTTGTAGGGAGAACATCATTAGCTGAGGATGAATTAAATTGAGTGGAATTATAAAGCCTAAAACAGTTTTATTAAAATTAACTGAATTGGAAATTGAATTATTATCTGAAACCTTAGAAATGGAGATTCAGATTGAGGAAGATAATGGTGATGTGGATCAATTAGTAAGACATTATAAAAAAATAGATAAGAAACTAGGTCATTCAAATAGATTTACTCAAGATGAAATAGGTACGATTGATAATTTATCGTACGAACAATCAAACCATTTCTGTGATACACACGAAAAACTAGCAAATGATTACGAGTCACTTTATCAAAAAGTTCATACACTTGATTGGAAAACTTGGGGAAGGAAACCGAATAGGTCAACAGCCGAGGAGGAGGAGGATGAAGACGATTGAGTGGAATGACAGTATTTGATTCAATATTAATATGGGATAAGATAATGACAATGGAACAACGAAAAGAGTTAATCACAAACTGCTGGTCAGTTGATAAGAAGATTATAGAATATGATGAAAATTTCTTACCATTAATGGAACAATCGGGAGAGAATATGTCTGACTTGGATAGAAAGAAGTTACATCAAGCAATGACATTGTCGCCACGTGCAATGTATTTTAAGAAAAAACTCGTAAAACTTGAACATCAGATTGAGAAACAATGGAATAAAGTGCGATGTATGAGAAGACGTACCAAAAATTCAACTAGAAGTGCAGTTGATCTGTTTGATATAATGCCAAGAGGTTTAGCAGATGAGGTAATCGAAATAAATTATGATAATTTGTCATTTACAACGAAAAATTTACTACGTGCAACATATAATCCAGACACAAATCGCTTCGAAAGATTAGGGTATTGTTGTAAAGCAAGAACTAAGAGTGAATAGATATGACAGTTGTTTGTAGAGGAGTTTGTATAAGACATAAGGCACAATGGAAAAGAGGTAAACCAAGATATACTGAAGATTCATGCAGATGTACAATATGTAATATATGGTTAGACGTTAAAACAGGAACAAAGAATTACAGATGTAATTGTTGTAATGGTCCAATTAAAAGAACACCGAAAATTAAAGTATTAGCGAGAATAAGAAATTAATATTTTTCGCCATCTTTTGTGATGGCTTGTAACTTAATTAGTAGAAACACCCCATTCAGGGTGTAAAATGAAAAGGAGAGAAATGGATGATAGCTATTGGCTAACAATACAAAAGAGACTTTTAGACAGTGGATTTATCACAATTGTTGTATCACCAAGTGATGGTAAGAATTACTATCATACCACATCAAGAGGTATACACGCATACAAGACAGCACTTGATGCAACAAAAAGGAATAGATTATTCAAGGGACCAAAGTTTAACAATGAAGAGCTAGAAGAGTTCAAGAAAACCAAATCATATGAATTAGCAAGAGATTGGTTGATACGGCATGATATGATTAGACCAATGTATGATATTGATAACAAGCAAGAAAGGTATGAATTGGTAGAATATGGATATGAGTTCTTTCAATTATATAGTGAAGCCATAACATCTGGTCCAAGAAACCCAGGACCCTCGATATTATCAAGAACCGCCGAAACAACACTACTAGGAATATTCTTAGCATGCTATGCAGTGTTGAAATTAGTATCAGAGAGCTTTAAAAAGAGAAACAAAAAATGAAAGTTATAAATTTTTTTAACCTATTTGTGAGGTTTACATATGTCACTTAGACCAAATCCAGATGATAAAGTTACAAGAACCGTGATTCCAAAGGATTGTGTGTTATGTGACGTATGTAACAAACAGGTTACAGATGAGAATTTTAAGGCATTAGAGTATATGGAGTGGTATTCAAGTAGATTACTATGTGCCGACTGTTGCAAAGAATATCAATGGAGAAAGAGTGAAGAGATGATGGAAACATTCATAGATGAATTTCAGGAGGGCGATGATCTAAGTAATACAGATCTGGCAAAACCGATGGTAATGGAGACATGGTGATAGATATGGAAATGACAAGAGGATTATTAATAAAATTAAAGAAATCAAATAGATTATTTGAGATGTGCGATTGTGGACACTATGGCGGAGTATCGCCAAATTCAGTACATGATGATCGCATTGAGCATGGACATGGAGCATGTAGTGATTGTTACTGCAAGCAGTTCACATGGATATACTTTTGCGATGAAAAAGGAGTTGAATTGAAATGAGTAAACAAAAGAATTGGGATGAAGAATGGCACTGCCCAAAGTGCAATAAAGATGTAACAGGTTACCCTGCACTGACAAGGAGAAATGCAGGCTATAAAGAGAATGCAAATATTTGTTCTGATTGCGGAACACGTGAAGCACTTATTGATATGGTAGAGGATATAACTGAGGATGAAAGAATGTTACATTGGGAGTTCATATATCATCAGATGTGCTGTGGAAACGCAACACAGGATGGTCATGATGAGTTTCATAAATTTATAGCGTTTAGAAAAAAGATAGGAAAGAAAGATCCACCGCTTTGGAAGTTAGAGTGGTTGATATTTTCAAAAATGTGTAGTGATACAGGTAGTCATGCAAATTATGAAGCATGGAAAAAAACAGGAAAACCAAGATACGATGAGATTGAAGCAAGCTGGGAGGAATCGAAATGAATAAGAAATACATGTGTTCATGTGGTCAGGTCTATTATAGTGATCATGGAACACCGATGGGTATTAGTTGGACTGACGGACATACATGTGAACCAGAGGAATCGAAATGACAGTGCATATTCATATTAATGACGAAGACAAGAAAAGCTATAAGAGTGATCATAAGCGAAAGTACAAACGTGGTAAATATAAGAAACGAAAAAGTAAAACGTTTGGATTTGATAAAATGATGAAGCAGATAACAAATAGTTAGTATTATGGTAAAACAAATGGTACAGTCTAAAGATGTAATTGGACAAAAATGTCCAAGATGTAAAGGATCGTTGATAACAGTGCCTGAAACAAATGAAGTATGTTGTTCAGCATGTGGTTTTGTTATAGATGAAAAGATAAGTGATGGCGGAGTATATCCACGATCAAGTGACGAATTGCAGACAGGAATACCAACTTCATTAGCAATGCATGATCAGGGGTTATCAACGAAGATTGATCAGTCAAATTATGATTCAACGGGAAAGCCATTATCGTCAGATATGCGATATACAATGAAAAGATTGAAAGTGTGGGATGCACGAAGTAAAGGAACTCCAGTAGAAAGAAATTTTATGAATGCGTTTGGTGAATTAGCCAGACTTGAAGATAGATTGACATTAAGTAAAGCAACCGTGGAACAAGCAGCATATGTATATAGAAAAGCACTAGAAGCCAAACTAGTGAGAGGTAGAAGCATCAATGCAGTCATGGCTGCGTCAGTTTATGTAGCATGTAGAATGACTAACACAACACGTAATCTGAGAGATTTGGAGTCTGTTGCAAATATCAAACGTAAGGATATTGCCAGATGTTATAGAATGATACTAAAAAACCTTGATTTAAAAATTAATGTGGTGGATCCAGCCAATTGCGTAGCACGAATAGCGAGTCTTATTTCAATTAAAGAAACAACAAAACGGTATGCAATGAAGATATTAGATTATGCTAGAACAAAAGATGGCGTTGCAGGTAAAGATCCTATGGGATTGGCAGCCGCATCGTTATATCTGGCATGTGTGAAGAATGGCGAGGAGACAACACAGCGTATAATTGCAGAGGCTGCTGGAGTAACAGAGGTTACAATTAGAAATAGATTCAAAGGATTGAAAGAACTTAAAATGGATGAAGTGGTAAAAGTAAAGAAAAAAAGGAAAATGAAATGAGATTATTAAATAATCTGTTGTTGAATAGAAACCGCCTACAATTGATTTCAAACCAGATAAAAGCTAGAAGGGAACATGACTGTGCGATATGTACTTGGGACATTAGTAAAGGAGAGACTTATTACAGATTTATCAGTAGTGGGAATCTATCCCCAGAATCAATAGTTGAAGATTGCAAATTAGTTGCAATACCACCAGGTACAGTTGTGAAGTATTGGAGTGACTGTATACATGATGTGTGTAGGAAACGTCTAAAAAATGTAGAAATTAAAGAGACAGAATGAAATTCTTTAAAAATGATGCACCTATTGTGGAAGACTATGAAAAAACCAGAGATGAATTGATAGAAGCAGGATGGCTTTCAAAGATATATAATGTTGAAAAGATACGCTCGGTTTATGATACAACTGATTTAGGTTATCAGTATTATTTTGCAATGTGTATGGAGACAGGTCATAAACAATTATTCAATGGACCAAAACTAGCACAAGGGCAGAACCGTTGTTTCATTAATGAGGATATTGATCTAATCAAAGAGGGATTCATAATTGAGGGAATAGACGCAAAGAAATTAACACCAAAGGCTGCAGAGTATCTTTATGTGTTAACTGATGCACATGGTAAAAACATACAAGCCACAATCAAATTAACGAATGATGGACATAAAAAGAATGATACCGATTGGGGTACAAAATTAGGAAAAGGATTTGCCTCATTTATGAAAGGAATGCAAGGTATGTCAAAGATGGCACAGCAGTATGACAAATCATCAACAAAAGCTACACGCAGTGCGTGGGGTAGTGACAACTCATATTTTCCCCCAAAACGCACGTTGGGTTCTAAAAAACGTAAGAAGTCAACAAAGAAAAGGAGATATAGAAAATCATGAACTTAAAAGCATTATTACCAATGTGCCACCCAGAGTCTGTCGGGTTTTCTAAACTAGTAAAGGTTTCAAACAACAGATTAAAGAAAGGTAACATAGCAGAGGTACGTGAATCATACCACAAGAGATTCAATGAGGTGTGGTATTCTGTATTTGATAATTACATGGAGGGTATAATGCAACCTATACCATATAGTAGACGAAAAGGTAAAGTGAATAAAACTCTTAGAAAGTTATTTAATGAAGTGAATGGTTATGATCATACTAAGAATATTAACGTGTGTACTGAATGGGGAGAGTTCAGCAAGTCGTCATATAAAAGAGATATAATTGATAATAGGAGGGAGTTTTTAGAGAAGTTCTTCAAAGAATATAGAAACCTAATAATCAAAAACCTAAGAAGTAGCGACCTACCAGAAGCAAAGAGGAATTTTGATGCAGTAAATATTATAGGTCAAATAATCCAACTTTATCAAAATGCCATAAGCTCAAGTGACCCCCCCTTGTCTGATTACTACAAATCAAAGCAACACGTGCAGAACATTGCAAGGTGTAATTTCATTATAGCGATAAGAATATTAGAGATTGTATTATCAAAGTTCAAACTTAAACTCAAATCAGAGTTCAAGAAAACGGCAGAACTGGCAGTAATATTCGAAAACGGTGTATCGGCATTTTCAATAGGAAAGAAAGAGATAAACGTATTAACATCACCAATAATAAAAACTGAAAAAACAGGAACCCAGAATTGGCAAAATAGTTATCGATTACATTCAACAACAGATCCCGCATACGTGTCGGGCGACTTCAAAGAGTTGTATTATCTACATGGTGTAGCAGTTCAAAAGAAATACTGGAAGATGGCGATAGAAAAAACATTAAAATTTGAAGATTGGATAAAGATAAAAAACATAGAGGAGAGACGAGTGATAATAGATGAGGCTGGTGCAGACTGCTTTGCAAAACACCCAAGAGCAGAAATAACAGAAAAATCGCCACATGGTAACAAATTAATCACAATACGAGAGGCAGTGAGTTTGGAAGACCAAGGCGTACCACTAGAGAATAGAGAGAGTGAATTTCAAAGTCCTATAGATATTAAGATATTAAATTACAAAGATCCATCAACTGGAAGAGAATACAATTCATTTGTTCCAACACATTTAGATGATAATGGCAATAGTGTAGAACCAGTACAACCAAGATGGGGTTCAAAAGTTCCAAGACATGAATTAACAGATCCAGATGAGGCTATGGCATGGAAGTTTGGAAAGACAAAAGAGGAGTATTATGGTGAACTAGTTGCAGAAGCATGAATTAGAATTATCGAGGGTACAAATCCCCAATATATATAATGATTTGAATCTCACGAAAGGAGGTGAACAATGAGAATATGAAATGGTATAGACATGGTGACGTAATCATCAATCAGATTAGCAAGCAAGAGTATAGCGAATTGGGCTCCTCTACAACACAAAAAAGTGATTTAACAATTGCATATGGAGAAGCAACTGGACATCATCACACATTAAACGCTAAATCAGGAACAGCACAAGTATTAGTTGATCCAACAACTACTGAAGCAACAGCGTTTTCTGTAGATCAGACAACAGAATTAACCCATCAGGAACACAAGACTATTAGCATTCCTAAAGGTTACTACAGAGTGGAATTTGAGAGAGAGCACGAACCGTTATCAAACGTAGCGAGGCGTGTTTACGATTGAGTAAAGTGAAAAAGTGCTATCTATGTAATAGCACTGTAAAAACACTTTATGTAATCAAAGATGCAACTCTTTACCCAAAAAAGTATAATGGGAAAAAGATTTGTGCAGAATGTAGAGCACACCGAGCATTACTAAAACATGAACCAATATAGTTTTTATACTAGTATATTAGATAAAAGTTGAGAGATATGACAGAGAAATTCATAGAAGATCTAAAAGCGGAACAACAAAGAATTGCTGACCTTATTGTCCAATTAAAGGGCGAAATATCACAGGTTACCAATTCAGTTAGTACGAAAGAATCTCAAATACAGGAGCTTGCAGGTAAGCTAGACGTATTAAAACAAGTGAATGATTTTTACGTCAAAGGCACCGTGGAACAACAACCACAACAACAGCAAGTACCAGAGCCACAGCCAGAGCCACAATCTGTGTTCACAGAAGAACAGAATCAAAGCGAGCAGTTGTAGTTTTTCTAGCCCTGTTTGTGATGCTTTCAAATAAGGTAATAACAATGAGCGAAGAATTAAAAGACAAATTAGCCGAACTGGGATTTCAATTAGTAGATATTAAAGACAAAGAGTGGCTGCTTGTAGCAGACCAGGAGGGGTTTACAAACAGTTGCATAGTACTTAATAATAGTAGTGAGATAGAAGATGTAATTGAACTACACAAACAAGTTGAAAAGGATTCTATTGAATTAAAATGAATGGTTATAGAACATCACCGCAAATACTAAGCGAGGTACTGCTTATAACAAACAGTTGTGATAGGCACGGAGTAGCAGTTACAAAGCTATGCCATGATGCGAACTTATCACATGGTAGACTAAAGAAACTGATTGTCAAGCTTACGGATGCTGGCTTGATGAATAAGATAGAATACGATGGAAAGAATACATTCGTTGTTACCGATAAGGGTAAAGTATTCTTAGATAGATACAAGCAATTCACAGATATTGCGGAATCATTCGGCTTAGATATGTAGGTAAGAGACCATGGGAGTCGATACGAAGTCTGAAAGAGTTAAAGAGTACTGTACCTGGTCTGAAGATTCAATCTCAGAGGAGAAATTGAATACTGTAGAATTGATGATTGATAGATACATGGATGGCGATCTAGATGATCATAAAGAGATAACGGAAAAATATCAGGATTTACTAAAGGCACAAGAATTAGTTTGGGATCAAGAACATAATAAAATGAAACATAGTAAATGTGATTGCCATAAGGAGGAATCGAAATGAAAGAATTTGGTTACAGTGGTGATGTAGTTTCAGTAGTACACGGTGATGATCAATACCACTTCCTATTTGGTTACGTAGGAGGGAGTGTTATAGTATCATTTCCAGATGATGATGTGAAACAAAAGGATTTCATTGCTGACTTTGAGAGTGCATTGAAAGCATGGAATGAGGATAAGGAGTTTAACCCTAACGATTCATTTATCCAGTTGTGGTATACAAAGTATGAAAATGGTGTATACGAAACCGCACTGAGACTTGGATATTGTACAGTGCAATTTGAGGATGATGATTCACACATAAAAGAACTAATGAAAATTATACCAAAACTAAAGGCACACTTGAAGGAGGTATCGAAATGAAGTGTAGTATATGCAAACAAGAAC
>VTLG01011371.1_pt1 | contig 23621 bp, 20 predicted proteins | sample 4694571 | NCBI WGS metagenome assembly VTLG01 (sample SAMN12604809, study PRJNA352737) | marine metagenome | biome: ENVO:00000447; feature: ENVO:00000209|ENVO:00000569|ENVO:01000036; material: ENVO:00002151; isolation source: viral sequences binned using virsorter ...
GCTTCATTGATTACTGTATCTACTCTATCGTTTAAGTCCTCTATGTGTTGTTCTACTGGCGACATTCGTACAGTTGAACCAGATGCGTGTGATAAACCTGAACTAGCTGCTGAACCATCTAAGAATCTTTTATTTATATTATCGCAAGTTAAAGTCTTAGTTCCTGTATTAACTGAAGTGATATGTACAACTTCTCTATTTGTTGAACTATCTGGATTTATAACTAGAAAAAATGGTGCTGCTACTGTAACTGCAACAGGTGCAGTTACAGAATTAACTGTAAAATCTAAACCTGATGCACCAACTGTTGCTGTCAGCGTTGTTTCATACGCATTAAAAAGTTTCGTTTCCTGTGCTGTCATTCTATCCTAATCTACCTACTCCTAGGAGTGCTATTCCTAAACCTTCTCCAGCAGTAGATATTTGTATTACCTTACTACCTCTAAATTTTACTAGACAATAAACTGTTACAGAACCTCTTGGAGATATTTCTTCAATCGGACTACTAACATTTTCTATTATACCTCTTAATAATGTATCTGGTCTGTATATCTCTAATTGGACATTCTTTCCTTCTTTGTTTCTAAGTGCCTGGTACACAAGTTCTCCCTGACCATTAACTCTAATTCTTTTTCTGTATGGTCTTTCAATATGGTCTGATATATTTACTGGTATTTCTACAATCAAGTCATTAACCAACTGGAATCCTCTAATAGCAAAAGATAAAAGTTCTGGAGATTGTGCTTGGTCATCAGTTGATATATCAATCTTTCCTGCAATCCATCTACCATCTACTAGATTCATAACTTCTTCTTCTCCACCTCTACCAGAGTTTATTATTACTTGTGATTGCCAAGTAGAAGATGAACTATCATTTATATCTGTTGCAATAGTTGAAGTAGATAGCTGTACTGTACCTGAACTAACATCATTGGTGTTAAGTTTTGCACCAACCCATTGTTTATCTTCCGAAGTAAAGAAGTCAGCAAGTGCAGTAATGATATACCCAGAACTTACATAGTTTGCAGTTTCCCTGTATATACCACCACCACTTACAGTTGCGAATAATCTATCCGAATATACTGCAATTCCTTTTACAACACCACTTTCTCCGAACTCTAAATCTCTAGCTATTCCACCTGTTGGTAAGTAATATCTCCAGAAGTTTGTTTTAGAAGCTGAATCAATTATTCCTGTGTAAATACTATCTCTTGTAGAAACAATCCTATAAGGTGCTTGGTCTAAAGTAGTTGTTCCATCTCCCCATTGTTTAATTAACTGTGAATTAACTAATACATATAAGTTATTAGCATTTGTAATATCTGCTCTATACAATCTACCTATCTTTCCACTTGCAGTATTCTCATAAGTTCCAAAAAATATAAAACCTTGAGCAGTATCTATGGCATTAGGAATTTCTCCTTCAATAAATGTTTGCCCTTTAAGAGTTAAATTTGATGATTCATCTGTTAAAGAATATATATACCCATCATCTGCACACGCAAGTACAACTGCACCTGCATCACAAACATCTGTCCAATTTCTACCATTTCTAAGTGAGTGAATAACTGTGTCATTACCAGCTGTAGGTGAAGATGGCTCTATCTCATACAGAACTCCAGATGTATCTGATACAATTAATCTTCCTTTAGCTGCCCATAATTTACTGTAAGTATTATCAGAGTTGTAACCACTACCATATGTACCAGCACTGGTTCTCTGATATATAACACCATTAGCAACAATAAATAACTGATTACCCATAATAGCTAGTCCAGTAATATCATTACCTGCACTTGGTGTACCATCTGTACTTACATCTCCTGTTAAGGGAGTTGCTATCTTTTTAAGGTCAGCACCATCAGCATAAAATATTGTTCCATCTAGTTGCTGCATATAACCATTAGTACCTAAAGTAGTACCATTAGTAGGTTCTTCAGTGGAGTTAAGCAGACCAACATTGTATTCTTGACCTACTTGTTTACCACTAAAGACATCAACACCACTACTATCCCAAAACCTACTGAATGATGTTTCTCCTGCTTGTCTTTGATGTGCTTTATCTAATCCTGAACCACCAGAGAAATCTACTCTTGAATAAATCTGACCAAACTCCTGTTGGAAATCCTCTGGAGTTTCTGATGTTTGTATAGCTTGTGCCTGAAGTGGAGCAGTATTTATATTCATCTGCCTTCCAGGACCAACAGCAAATCTTAAAAATAAATCATCAATATTAGCTTCAAAGCCTTGTGCTTGTGGTTCAGATGTATTAGCTGGTGAAGGAAGAGATGCCATTATGCACTATAGTTAATATTCATTATTGATACAGGAGCAGGATATAAAGAACGAAGAGTTCCTCTTGCTTCATCTATCAATAACGACCTTAGTCTTAATAGTGCATTTCTTAATCTTTCTCCTGAACCTACTGGGTAGTTTTGTGCTGCTAGCATTTCTGTTATAAATTCCTGTGTTGAAGCATCTATATCTGTTGCACCCATAATATCTGCAACAGCACCGACCATAACTATTTGGTGATAAGCCTCATCTAATAAGCAGTATGTAGATAAATCACTATCTTCATCTGCTGGTCTTACAAATTTTCTTTTTGCCACAAGATACACTGTTTTGTTTGAACTTGTATTAAAAAACTGAACGGCAGCATTAGTACTTGAAGGTGGGAAGTCAGTAAGTAATTCTATTCCTGCCGAAGTATATTGAGCACCTTCTGCATTTTGAATATAAGAAGTTAATATCTCAACTGTTGATGCAGGAACTTCTGCATATGTAGAGTTAGAAGTGACATTCGTTGTAGTTACATTGTATAAAGAAGGAAATAGTCTAACTATATTATCTGATACAGAATCAAAAACTGTTTTCCTTGGGAATGTTGGATTGAGATAAAGATTTGCTTCATCCGAATGTGTTGCTGCTGTTGTACCTGCGTATCCTCTTGCAACAGTTAATGTTCTAGTAGATGTATTAGCTGATGTAACTAACATTAACTCCTGGTCAATCTCTATTAATGCACCATTACCTAAAAGGTTTTCTTCCTCTGATGAAAATAAATCACTTTCATATACAACTGTTGTTCCTGTTGTATCTGATAATGCTCCATCTAACCTAGAAAACGCAGATAAATCATCTGGTTTATTCAAAAAATCTCTATATATTCTATCTACAAGTGTGTTTACTGCTGCCATACTACTCCAATTATACTATCTGTTTATACAGACAGTTACCAATTAGGGAGAGAAAAACTCTCTCCCTAATCAATATAATATCTTACTTCTTATTAGGAAGTGGATAGAGATGTAATTTTGCCGTGGAATGTTTCTGGACCATATTCTAATCCAATTTCTCCATAGACTTGATACTTGTAAGCTGCTCCTGATTGAGCCAACGGCTCAACAAAGAAGTGTCCTTTTCCTGGAATATCCAAGAAAACTGGCTTACAAAATGCAAGGTCAGCAATTAAAACATCTTCAGCAGGTATGTGTCTTTCATAAACAATACCTACTTCACCAAAGTCAGTTTCTATCGTATTGATATCAACACCACCATAGTTTCTATCTCTTGGTGCGAGTGATAACGCACTTCCATAGATAGATGATAGTTTTTGCTTTTGGAAGGCATTAGCAAATATTACAGGTTGCTCAAATGGAGCTCCTGAATCTGCCATAGCTTTCAAACAAGCATCTACTTTTGCTTGAGTTAAAGCTGCACTGCCACCAGCTACTTCGTTTGTTGTAGTAGCTGCTAACATACCTCTTGATTTTCTTGCCGTTGATACATCTGTATCTGCAACATAAGCACCCTGCAAGAAAGAGAACTCTATATCTCTAGCTGCTCTTTTCAAAGACATATCTAATTGGAAAGCCAATTCATCTTGAACTGGTTGGTTTCCTATAATAGCTTGTCCAGAAAGGTTGCCTGTTGCTGCTTGTTTTGTATATGATACATTTACACCATATTGCATAATTTGAGTAACATTAGTTACTTCACTTCTGCTTCTCTCTGCGTATGTTGGGTCTGCACCTTCTACAGCTACTGTTTGAGCTGCTGTTGCATTATCAACTGTTTGCCAAGTGAACTGCTTAGAGGTACTTGATTTTCCCCCTGTCATTCCACCAATCGCAGAAAGAAATGGCGTATCATTTGGAGTTATATTAAATAACTCTCCAACATAATTGGGTAAATCATATGAATCACCCATTCCTGATACTGCACCCATTTTTTTTCTCCTTTAGTTTTACTTTTCGTTAATTAGTGCTTTAAGCTTTTCAGCTTTGAGAGCTGAACTCTTTTGCCAATCTCCATCTTGCATAGCTTGTGCAATCTGGTCATCTTTATTGGCTGGTTCAACTGGAACACTGGCATCAATTACAGTATCTAAACTATCTTGGCTAGTTACTACTCGTGCCTTTTGTGCTTCTTGTTCCTGAACTTCTGGAGATTCTTCACCCCAGCCGTATTGTTCAGCAGCAAATGCCTTTATCGCATCTGCTTCCAAGTCGCCTTTATAAAGGTCCTTTAGTGCTTTACCCTGTCCAGAAGAAGGGTCAAATCCTGCTTCTTTAAAAACAAAATCTGATTTAAAAGCCATAAGCTCTTTCTTTTCAGCTTGTTCTTTCTTAAGCTGGGTTCTTAACTGCTTCATAGCAGCGTTATCTCCCTCTACTTCTTCCGTTTCTTCTACTATATCTTCTACTTCGTTTTCCATTTTTCTCCTTCTCCAAGTTTCTACTAACTACATCACCCTTGGGAAAATAATGCGATAGGCGACAAATTATAATTAATGAACAAATGAGAATTGTCAGCCACTTCTAGCTGTTCAGATACACTGCGAATTTAGTTACTCAGATACACGCAGGATATACCTAAGAGGTGCAGCATCTATTCTAAGCCGACCCTGCCAGGCTACATATTCATTATACCATCGTTTAAACAGATAGTGTAGTTTTCTTTATCTTTCTGTTAAACCTGTTACTCTTGAACCTTCTCTAGCTGAACCACCTATTGGTGAAAATAATGATTCTTCACTTGCTTGTAATCTACTAATTCTTTCAGTGACTTCCGTATCACCAAATATTGCTGCTTCAGTAAACTCTTCTAATGTAATAGAATCTTCAGTTGGTTCTGCTCTTGATGCTATTTCTTGTAACCTAGGTAACTCAGCCTGTGCTGATGTAAATAATTCTCTGGCTTGACCTTGTGTTAAACCTGCTCCCTTAAGTCTGTCTGCTACTGTTGTTGATATAGTGAACCCTGCCTTAGCTGCTTCACCACCTATCTGTGCTGATGTTATTCTTCCTGCAATAATTTCTTCTCCAACTTCTGGGTCTAAAGCACCTAAGAAAATAGCTTCTGGTTCTAGTTCTATACCATAATTACTTTCATAAAATGATTGCACTTCCACTATGTTGTCTTTAATCCCTCTATAAACTGCAGTTATCCTTTGTTCAAATTCTCTAGCTGATACATCTCCCTCTATCAATGCAGTAAATCTATCTGATAATAGTTCTTCTGATGTTGCTCTTGGTAAACCGAACTCAGATAAAGTTCCTATGTAAGATTCTTTTAATCCTTGATATGTTACTTCATCAAATCTTACTTGACCATTAGGTAATGTATTACCAGGAAAGGTATCTCTATATAACTGTGTTTGTCTTACATTTGATATAGCAACATTAGAATCACCTGTAGCTGCCCATTCATTGGCAAAAGAATTAAGTATTGCTTCAGGCATATTTGGATAAAGAGATTTTGCTAAGTCTAAAAAGGTTGCCATTATTGATTTGCTCCTAGATTTTCATACACAGAACCATCACCTAGTGCAGCCTGTAATGCTTGAGTTGCTTCTATTGTTACTTGGCTGTTATCTTGTTCTAAACCTTTAGCTCTTAATGTCGCAGTTCCAGTAGTAAAATCATTTGTTGCAACCATATCTTGCCACCAAGATTCTGTTTCATCTGCAGCTTCTCCCCAAACAGAAGTTGTTAAGTTTCTCCAAGGTGTAACTATATCTTCATAAGATAGATTTGAATTAGTGTATTGAGGAAACAATCCTAATCTATTATTTTTTAACTGCTCTATTAATGCAGCTTCAAAGTCTGGGTCATTTCTTATTCTTCCAGCTCGTTCAGAAACCTCTTCATTAGTAAGTTGTCCAAACACAGGACCTAGCCACTGATTATACAGTTGTCTAACTCTATCTTCTTTTTCTGCTGTTCTTTCTAATCCTTCAACTCCTGCTGAAGTTACATAACCTGTAAAATCTGTATCTCTAACACCTGACCTAAATGGGTCTGCAAATAGTGCTAGTTGTTCTGAAGCATAAGCTTCTGTCCATTGTCCGCTAACCCATTTATCTGCAACCCAACTAACTAAAGCATCAGGTGGGGCTTTCTCTTGTCCTGTTTCTGAATCAAAACCACCAGTTACGCCTGCTGCTTCTAATGCTCTACTTACTTGAATTTTATAATCATTCTTTAATGCTGCAGCTGAAGAAGGGTCAGAATAATATTTTCTTAACCAATTTTGTTCTGCTTCTGAATGTTCTTTATACCAGTCTGTCATTGCCCACTCAGCTGCACTAACTTGTCTACCTTCTAGTTCTGCTTCTGCTATTAAGGAAATAGATTCTTTATCTAATAACCAAGGAGCAATCTGAGCTTGTGTAGTTAGATTATCTACAAAAACTAAGAATGGATGTGGAGCTAGACCAGTATTTGGGTCATTACCTTGAAGTTCTGCACTATTACCAGCAACAATAAAGTCATCTATCTCATCCTCGGTCATAAAATAATTTACTTCATAAGGTGCATCTTCAGTTAATATCCCTGCCTTATACAAGTCGTTATGTCTTACTTCATAAAACATTCTTAAAGGTAATCCTTTATACATAGTTCCTGCTCCTGGCACTGTGTACATTAAATATAATCTATCTTCATCTGATTCAACGAGGACTGCACCATCTGGAATGTTGTTAAATTGATTTAGGGTTTGTGAACCTGGCTGACCTGCTATAGCATCTTCTTCATCATCAGTTGTAGGACTATCAACAATAGTCTTAACACGACTTGTTAGCTCTTCTGCATCACGAAAGGTTGTCCATATTTCATTTGTTTCTCTTATCGGTGTATATCCTTTGGATAATAAATCATCAAATTCTATTTTTGAACCTGCACTACTAAATGAACCATCTTTATCTTTGAACAGTGCGTATTTCTTATCATCAAGAAGTATTATGTTTGGACCTTCAACATTCCAATCACTTGACCACCAATCTCCTTCAACTACTTCCTCAACTACTTTCTCAACTACATCATCATCAATAGGTTGAATTGGTTGCCCATCATATACATTACCCAGAAGTTCCAAAGTCTTTGGATTAAATACATTTCCTGTTTGGTCATCAAAACCTTCTAGCTTTCCATCTTTATTTATTCTTAAAAGGTAGCCTGTTTCTTCTCCAAAATTAATTTCATCAGGGGTATCTTTCTTTTCTAAATATTTAGTAATAACTTCCATTTCTTCTTCAATAGGGTCACCTATATCTCTAATATCTGAATCTATCTTATCTAGTAGTTCTTTGAGTTCTCGGTCATTTAATAGTGTAGGTGCTAGTTCTTTTGCTATGTCAGTTTGTTCTTGAACAATCTCTTCTCTATTGTATATATCTTCAATACTTCCAACATCAACTTCATCTTCTACTACTTCATCTTTTCCTGGGTTTGTATATCTTATATCAGGTATATCATATTGTCTAAGGTATCTCGCATAATATTGATTATCTGATAAAGTTTTTGCTTCTTCTAAATTAGCTTCTATAGAAACAGCTATATCCACATCAGGTGATAGTTGTTTAGGTAACTCTATAAGTCCATTCTTAATATCTCTTTGGAACTGCCGTATTACAACTGCAAGTGGTTTCCCTTCAAAGTTCTTCTCCCAATTAGACTTATATCTCTGAGCTAGATATATCTTTTTAATAGCAGCTATAGCATTTCGGTCTTTAAATACTGGGTCGTAATCTTTTCCGTATCCTGTTTCATCTCCGTTAGCCATTATTCCATTCCCTCTGGCATTTCAAATGCTATGTTCTTTCTCTTAGGAGTTAGAGCATCTACTATCTCAGCTCCATATTTAGCAATCTTATCATTACTCGGTACGACTTCTCTATTAAGCCTTGTGTAATCTGGTGAATCAACTTTAACAATAGTATTATTTGGAGCATCTAGTATTTCTCCTTTAGGGTTATATGCTGTAGTAAAAAACTTATCTTGGTTTCTTAGTTCAGCATACGATTGAATGTTTCTATTAGATTGTGGTTTTTCTTTTTCAACCTCATACACATTCATTACTTTGTTTACATATGTTTCAATATTCGGTCCTATGTCTTGTAAGTTAGTTATATCTTTAACTGCTTCCATACCATTAGCAGCTGCATCATCTGCTGCTCCTGGTCCACCATACCAAGCTACAGCTACCAATTCCCAAGAACCATATTTGTTGTGTAGTTCTTGTATTTTATTTGCAGCAACTATATCTTGTATAACTGGTATTCTCCAGTCAGCACCTTCATATCCTGCTTCTTTTGCCCACCATTCCCAGTTAATATCAAGTATTCCATAAGCTCCCAAAGCCTGCACTGTTTCTAAACCTCTATTTGTTTGTGTTTGAGTTTTTCTATGTTTCTTTAAGTAATCACCACCAGCATTTTCTTGCTGTCTTATAGCTTCCATAAATGCGTATAGTTCTGTATTATCTGGCATATTAGAAATATCCCTCTGCACCTGGTCGTTGGTTAAGAGAAGCAAACATACTAGACCTAGCTTTACGAATATCAAGATTCTCACCCAGCCTTTCCTCTTCCTTAACTATCAAATTATCAAAACTATTTGCTAAAGATGCACTTTGGTCTATCTGTGTCATACCATATGTATCTATACTAGATTGTACATTTTCTTTTGAGTAGTTTCCAAACTCCCCTGCTAGTAAACCACTGCCTGTTACATCTTCCTGTCTTGTCATTTCTGTTAATTCTGTATCTTGAGTATATGCTTGTTGTGCTTCTGAATATAAAGTATTAGCTAATAGTTTTAATTCGTATGGTTGAGGCTTACGATTAACTCTTCTTCTAAACATTGTTACAATGCTGTTCTTAACAGTGTCATAATCAGGTGGTAAATATGCTGGAGCATCTGGGTACTTAGGTAGAGGATTATTAACATACTCATCTAAAGCAGCGTTCCATTCTGTACCTGTTATCTTTTCTTCTGCTGTAACCCCTCTTCTATTAACTCTATCAAGTACAAAGGAGAAAGCTGTTTGTGTTGTCCTTCCCCAATCTCCAGCTATAAAACTAGCATCAGGTTCTAATAGCCCTGCATTAATTAATCCAGCTTGTATTCTTGCTATCTCTTCTTCATCTTTCCCTGTAAATAAACTTATTAACTCATTTTCTGTATAATACTCTGTAGCTTCATCACCTCTAGGGCTAACATAATTTGCAGGAACACCTATTGGTGATTCCCCTGGCTGTACCAGACCATATTGGGATTGTGCCTGTGCCATACTTACATCATAATTTCCCATTGAGCCTATATCACTATCTTCATCTAAAGCCATAGCTAGTAGATGCTGTGGAACACCATATGATAATAAGTACTTGCTTGCAGATTCTATATCAGGTGTTTCGTTTATAATATCAAACTGGTCTTGGGTTAGCATTATCGCACCCTCACCAGATACAGCCTGACTATTAACATACCGAAGTATCTCTACAATTCTATCTATAAATGTTGATGTATCCATTATTCGTTAGCCTCTAATAAAGCAATATCCTCATATTCTTCTCTTAACTCTCTTTCAAACACTTCATCCATTAAAGCTCTAGCTTCTGGATACTTAATAAGTATCTGGCTTTTTACAAATCGTAAGTGTTTTCTAAAAGAAACAAGTTTTGATGAACTTCTAAAAGATGTAGGCAAATAATTTTCACCAGGTATTTTAGTCGTTACTTCAATAACTTTATCTCTCTCTTTAATATATTCTACCAGTGCTTGTGCTACAGGCTCGTTTTTTAATTCAGGTATTAGTTCGTATGTTACAGGGTCAAACCAAGTGTAAAGCTCCATAATAATCTCATTAATCTCTGGTTTCTTTACTGAGCCTGGTATAGACATACCATATCCATAATATTTAGAAGCAAGTAATGCCTTCTGATTTCTTTTGGCTGCCTGTGATACCCTATCTGATTTATTAACTAAATCATTTCTTATTAACCACGCTTCAAATTCTAAGTTACCTTTAAGGATATTCTTAGCTCTCTGCCATTGTTCAGGTGTTCTTGGTACTCTTTCCCCTTCTACTATTTGATTCCAATAAGCATCATAAGAAAACTCTGCATCTGATTCATCAATCAAAAACCCATAAGTTAAATTTAATTTCTCTACTAGGTCTTTATTTTTTCTCTCCCACTCTGCTCCATCTGAAGTTATAGGTCTTTTTAAAATAGTTTCTGTTTTAGCTGTTGCTATTGTTATTGGGTCAAATCCAAATCTAGTTGTGAACTCACTCATAGCTGCATCAATATCAGGTGCAGTGGAAGAAATATCTCTCCATTCCTGAGCTAAAGTTTCAAACAAGAAGTATGTTCCAGTATTATCAGCTATCTCATATTTAGGTGAAGTAGGTCCTGCTGGTCCGAGGAACTGTGCAAATGCTCTTATCATTATTATTTCTTGTGCATATTCTGCAGCTAAATCTAACGCCTGTGCTGCTTCTTCAGGACCACTGTCAGATACTTCTCCTGCTAAAAGTAATGCTTTATAAACTTCAATCACTGTGTTGTTATACATTCTCTTTGTTTCATCTGTATTCTGAACAAACGCATTAAGAAACTTCTTAGCATAACTAGGAAAAGGTACAAGCGAAGCACCTATTTCAGATGGTGTACCAGCTCTTGGTGGAGAGAAGTCACCAAATAATAAGAACTGGGCTATACCTTCTGGCTTAAAGACTTGGAACTTTTCATTTAAAAATGCAGCTGGTACTGTAATAGTCGGTCCAAAACCTGGTATAACATTAGCTGCCAAGTTAATTGATTGTAAATATACAGGTAGATTTACCTTTACTCCTTTTTCTTCAAGGTCTTTAAACATCCATTTTCTAATTAATCCACTACCTGGATAGTTAAACATTTCTTGACCAGTTAAAGGGTCTGGATAGAAGAAACCTTTTTGGTCATCATCTTCAAATTGCTTTCCTTCTTTTCTTCCTGACTGAACTACTTGTTGAGCTCTCCTTAAAGGTCTTAACCTTTCTTGTTTTATTATCTTTCCCCAAGTTGTAAAGATTTCAACAAATGCTTCTCCGAAAGGAAACAGTGCTCTGGTAGATTGCCCTAGCCTTGTTCTTGTTGTTACATCATAAAGAAGTCTTTTTGTTTGAGTAAGAGCATAAGCAGATGCAGACTTATCAACTATATCAATCTTATTAATACCGCCAACTTCTCCTGTAGCGTTGTTTATTCTTTTCCATACTTGTCTTTCTGCTTTAGTTCCCTTATCTATTCCAGCCTCTTTAGCTTGTTTTATTATTTTCTTAAGAGTAGCTGCGTTAGAGTGTTCTGCCAGCTCACCAATCTTTTTCCAGTAATGAGCTTTAAATGCTGGTGACCTAGATAGTTTGTTTGTAGGAACAGTCATTAACATATCAAATAGTTTGTCAACAGTTTGGTTCATTAATTGAATACTCTTCTTAGTTGAAAACAATTCTGCTTTGACTTCTTCTGGTAAATACTTAATATACTTATCAAAGAAATCTTTTTTAACAGCCTCTTGATTTTTTCTAAGTTGAACTGTTATCCTCTCATACTCAGTATTACTTAACTCTCCTCTCCAGTAGGCTTGAAAATCTACTCCCTTTAAACCTGACATATCATCTACTTTTGAACTTGCAATAAACTCTAACAACTCTGGGTGTCCACCTTCTTCTATCCACCTACTAGATGCAGCAGGAGCTCCTTTTGCAGTCTTAAAATTTAATGTTCCACCTGCTACCTCTGCAAGATTTGCATTAACATAATTAACAAATTCATCTGCTAATTTTCTTCCTGGTTCAGATTGCCTTCCTGCTCCATTAAACATATGTGATTTAGCACCTGTTACTTTTTTAATATGGTTATTCTGCCAAGTTCCTTTTTTTCTTGCTTCTGCTTTAAGTAGTCTTAAAGCTGCAGCCCTCTGTGCTGCAGGAAGTAACTGTATTCTTGCTAACTCTTTTGACAATGGGTCAAAATATGCCTGTAGTGTATTTCTAAATGTAGCGTTTTTCCAAGAGTTAAAGTCTTTACCTTTTGTTACAGTATCCCAAGTTCCTGCTCCTGACCATCTTCTTCTAATAGAAGATAAAGTTCCTGATGTTTCAGACATAGCTTGCATATGCCAGGCATTATTTTCAAATGAACCCATTAGCCCTACTTGAACTTCTCTAGGATTGTTAAACATTCTAGCTATTGTATCTATAGGGTGTCTAACTATACTTGTTACACCTGCAGACATTAATCTTACTTGCTCTTCCATTACAACTCTTAATGTCCAAGCAGGTCTTAACAAAACTAATGGTTTAAACACACCACCATAATACCAATCCAAAAATCTTCTTGTAGTTTCTGCACCTTCTCCAGTAAAGAACTTTGTTCCTATTGGTCCTAAACTTGAATCTAAGGCTTTGGATAATCTAAGTAGGTCTGTTGGTTTTGGTAAAAATATTTCATCAGCTAACTGTGAAGATGTCAGAGGATTCATTAGAACTTCCTCATCTAACATATCATCTTTCTTTTTCTTTTTTAATATTTTTCTTAATATTGTAGATATTGGCATATCACTTGTTGAGTATTTTCTTCCTGCTGTTTTAGCCATATCACCTTCGGCATAAAATCTACCCATAACATTTGTACTTCGTTCAACAAGTTCTTCTTGAAATTTTGTTAAACTGCCTTTAACAATATTTCCTGCTTTATCTAATTCTCCACCAAGATTTTTTACTACAGCTGGTTTAAAATCTGTTTGAAACATCTCAACTAATGTCTTAACTACCTCAGTTGGAGCATCATCTGATTCTAAAGCATCAAGAGTTTTGTTAAAATACTTACTGCTTATCTCCTTAGCTTTTTTTTCTGGTAACTGGTCAGTAACTATTCTCAACATTCGTGAGATATGAACTATTGCACCATCTACATTTGCAGTTACGATTACATTTCCATATGTTTTCTCCATCATTCTTGTTAAACGATTACCTTTTTTAACTACTGTAGGAAGAGTGTTTGATGTAAGTTGTATTATCTCTCCACTAACAAATTGTGTGAGTTCTTTATCAACCTCTTCAAAACTTTTTCCCTTATTCTTTTCTTTAAATTTTCTTAACCTCACTAAGAATTTTTCATCTGTAATCTGTTCTTTTGATAAACGCACAATCTCTTGTCCTGAATCTGCATTATCCCAAAGGAACTTTTTAAACACTAGACCTTCCTCTCCTGCCATAAAGGCTTTTACAGTAGGTCCACTTATACTTTTTCTTGCTGCACCAATTAATCCACTTGATTGAAACGCTTTCATTTTTGCCATAGAAGTAAACGCTTTTCTTGATTTACCTATATAAGCAAGACCGAATGTTGCAAGAGCAACTGGGTCTGCAAATATCTGAGCAAGAGCATCTATAGTTCCAGTTATAAAACTATATGCTTTAGTTCCTGGTTCTATAATCTCATCAAATGGTTTAAACAACCAACGACCAATAGTTACTGTTGGAGCTACACCTGCTGCTTCAAACTTAGCTCTTCTCTCTCCTACAAACTGCACTCCTGTTTCTGCTTTTAATCTCTGCTCTTCGTATATCTGAGGTCCTAAAACATTTTCTATTACAAACTGTCGTGCCTCTGCAGGTGGAACACCTGATTCTATTAAGTTTTTATACTCATCAGTTGTTGTAGGGTCAGTACTACCTAAAAAGATACCACTTCCTATATCTCCACCTTTAAGTGCAGGCATAAACAATTCTGTTTCTGATGCTTCTTTTGCTTCCTCGTGTGTCATACCCTGTTGTCTAGCTTCTAAATATCTTACTTTCTCTGGTAAACCTTCTTCCCAAGCAGATTGGAAACCAAGAAACAATCCTCTTAAACCTGCTTTACTTTTGTCTTTAGCAAATGCACCAGCAGTTTTTAATGCTCCATATCCTTCCTCTTCTTTTATTATTGAATCTTGCATAACGATTTGTGCAAGTCTAGGGTCATCAGGTGAAATGTTTAAACGAGCAGCACCTACTACTGCACCAGCTGGTAAAGTAGGGTACTTGTTTGCTATAGCTGCTGCTTGTATAGCCATCTCTTTTGTTGCTGTAGGTTTTAAGTTTTTATCTTGGAGTTTTATTGTTGTTTCATCCTCAACAACATCACTGTCAAATATTGAATAGGACATATTATCTAATAAGTCTAGCTAATGCTGGGTCACCTGTTAAAGCATACAACTCGTAAATTAATTCTTGTGTTGTATCTACTGGTGATACACTTGTCATTCCTCTTTGTACTGGCTCTCCCTTTCTATTTGTAGATGCCCATATATCCAAGTCTAAATTTTTACTTGTCTGACTATCTACAAGAGGAGTTACCCCTTGACTTTCAGTTACTATTTCATTTGAAAAGACAGGAGTTTCATCAAGAAACTCTAAAGTTTGTTTTTTATCTCCATACGGCATCCTTGAATTATCAACAAAATTCCTTGCAGCTGGTGGAACATTTAATTCTGTTTTCTTTACTGATGGTGAATTAGCTCTGGTCATCTTCTTCTTCTTCAAAATAAGCAAATGTTGAACTAATTATTAAATATCCAAAGGGAAAAATTAAAGGTGGTAATTGGTCAGTATAAAATCTAGCCTCTCTATATTCTTGTTCTTCTAATATGTTATCTCCGTGTACATCAACTTCCCATAAAGAACTATGTACTATATCTGCAAATTCGTTATTTAGTGAGTTCATTGGTCCATTCCTTGTAATACTTGAGCTATACCTGGTGGTGGTCCTTGTGGTACTTGTGGCATTGGAGCTTGCCCTTCTCCTATAACAACTTGTTCCTCTTCTGTTATCTCTGGTTTCTCTGCATCATAAAACTTTTTAAGTATGTTTTGCATATTGGCAGGATTTGCACTTATTTGAATTAAAGCCATAGTTGCTTTAGGGTCACCCTGTTGTGCTAAGGTAAGTAAAGATTCAAACAAAACTTTATCTGCTTTCTCTCTTGTAACTCTTTCATTTATTTTGACAACATTATCTAATCCATCAAGATTTTCTTGAAGTGTTGTTTTATCAATGACCTCAGCATTAAGAAGTTGTAATCCTGTAACTATCTTCTGTGGTTCATCATAACCAGCCATAGCTCCATACACTCTGCGTGTTCTGTAATTTCCACCTATATCTCTTACTGGGTCATATGTTTCTGCAAAATATTTATTATCTACATATCCAGATAGTGGTTTTAACTTACCACCATACATAACTTCATCCCATTCAAGTCTTTTTGCATCTATCTGTTCTATAGCATCTGCCATTACTGTATGATATTCTCTAATCATTAATGACATAGATGCACCAAGCTCCTCTAAACCTCTACCAGTTGCAAACGCTACTGGAGATTGAGAATCATCAGTAGCAGGATAAGAAGCACCAACTCTAAGTTGTCTTTCAATTCTATCTATCTGTTGGAAAATCTGATAAGGAATGTTTGAGGCTGGTTTTGAAACCTGTGTACCAGGAGCTAAATAGTTTACAGCAAATCTACCTTTTCTATATTGTCCTGATTCTATTTCGCCAGATATATTTGTTTCAGTAAAGACAGCATCTTCCATAGCAATAATGCTCATAACATTAATTTTTGCCATAGATGCCATAAGACCTATAATCTGGTCATACTGTCCTTGTAGTTGGTCAAAAGAAAACTTCTTAGCTATAACAAATGCAGGTCCACTTCCTATAGGATTTGGAATAAAATCAAGAATAGATGAAGAACTCATATGGAAAATATAAGTTCCATCTTTATTGTAATATTCTGCAACTAAATCTCCTTCTCCATTTGAGTTAGCCCAACTACCATTGTAAGAATCTGTGTATGGGGAAGCTGAACCACTTCCTACTGATAAACCACCACCCATATTTTTTTGCATAATCTTATCTTTTAGTTCTGGATATGTACTAGCTAAAGCTGCCTTCGGAACTCTACGAACTATAGCTAAGTCTTTTGGTTGTTGGTCTGCACCGAAGTAACCAGGGAAACAGTTGTAAGGGTCACGAAGTTCTGCTACTGGATATGGTGTTCCATTAGCATCTTTCTTTTCTCTAATAACCCATACTGCAAAACCATAACCAGGTAACCATCTACCTACTTGTGGCATTTGTAAATCTAATCTCTGAACTTCATCATAGGCAGTTATTATTCTTGAAATCTTTTCTGCTTTATTCTTAGCTCTTGTTGAATCTTTATCGTTAGGAACATCAACTTTTAAGTTTGGAATACGACCTATCTTTTGAGCAAGATGCTCTAAACCTGAGTTCATCAAGTTAGGAACAGGTATCTGCCAATCCTGAAATCCTTTTAGTTGGTCACCAAGTAAAGCCATAATACCAGCTGGTCCACCATTCATAATTGAACGGATACGACCTCTTGTACTATATGAAGCTTGATTATCAAAATGAAGCTGCGTTATTCGGTATTGTAAATCTTCAGGTATCATTTAACTCCAAGGTGCTTCATTTATCTCACTTAAATCCCATTCTCCAAAACTAGGTTTATAATCTAATCCTACTTCAGCCAAGCGTTCTTTACCTAACCTTCTAATAACTTTTAAAGGAAACCAAGATGCCATTACAACATCCGACTTGTATCCTTTACTACTCTTAGCTTTGTTAGAAGCAGAAGAGAAATAAATTAGTTGTCTACGATATATATTACTCTTAACTTCTGCATCTGCATCACCATAAGGTAAATTAATCAACTGTTCCTTGAACAGCTGTGCCATAGAGCCTACACCAAAAATTGGGTCAAATTTGTTTTTCTGAGTTTGATGTCCTTCAGTATAGATGCCAAATCTTGCACAGTAGTCTTTAAGTTCTGTGTCTTGTCTTATAGCTTTTTGAAAACCATTCTCTTCAATAACCCAGTGAGCTAATCCATATTTCTCATACCAATCTTTAATGGTTTTCCTAGCTTGAATTATTCCACCACCTTCTTCATTCTCTACATCAACTAGATACATAACTCCTGTATCTGTATTAGCTGCCCATAACACACAAGCCTGAAACCCAGTAGATGCTGGGTCAAGTCCTGCTATAAGATGTGTTCCTGCAGGAATGTGTCCAATTCTTCTATTAACATCTCTACATTGGTCTATATCCTCTGAGCTGAACATAGTTATTCCATCAACAAATGCTTTATTTAGATATACCATTTCAAAGATAGCTTTACCGCCTGTGGTTTCTGCAGCAACTTTCCTAGACATTAGCCATTTATAAGTTCTCTTACTTTGCCATAACATACATTTTTTATGTTTCTTTATTTCGTTTTCAGGCAAGATACATTCTGAACTGTGTGCTTCTTCAACTATTGTTTCCATCTCTGGGTTCTCTAAAAGAAAGTTATATATATCCTCTGGGTGCTGTCTTGAGCCAATAACCACAACAGCAGTATGTTCCTCTTTCCTTGAAGAAAGAGTTGTTGTCCACCACTGTCTTGTCTGCTCTCTTGCTCCTGGTTGAACAGTTGTGCCGTGGTCCTCAATGTCATCAGCAATAATTAAATCACAATCTCTTGAGAGAATCTTTCCACCTTTCCCAACGGCAACTAAGGTTGGGGATTTAATCCCTGTAATTGTTCTCGTTGCTACTGTGAACTGTCCTGAACTCCAAGATTTTCCACTTCTAACTCTTGGTTGAAACTGTCCACCTGGTCCACAGAAATCTTCTTTTAATTTATCGTTGTTCTCTAAATGGTCAAGTACAGCTCCTACTGCGTTCTTTGCTATCTCCTCATTACCACCTACCCACATAATTCTTGTGTTAGGGTTTTTACAAATCTGCCATACTGCAAAGTGTGTAAGTAAGTCTGTCTTTCCGTGTCTTGGTGGAGAGAGAATCATTTGTTCCCCACCTGTCTTAATTGCTTCTAAAATAGAGTTAATCCATTTTTCGTGAAAGTCTGCTGTTTCGTACTTCTCTCCTGTTTCTGTTTGAAAGTACATATCTCTAAAGTTCTTAAAACTCTTTAAAGATTTTACTGCCTCTTCAGGTGTAGTCCAGTTCTCCTGAGCTTTCAATATTACTTTATCTTCTTTGTAAGCACTATACATTCTGGTAACACTTGATTTGTTTACTCCTAGTATCTCGGCAACTTTTAGATGTGTTATCTCTTTGTTCTCAATTAGTGGAGCAAACTCTTTTACAAACTTTTCATAATGTTGTCCACGAAGTTTCTCTCCAGGAACTTCCTGAATTTTTTTCTTACTTCGCTGGTATTCAGCAGCCTTTCTACACTTGGTAGAACAGTACTTCCTTTTTCCAGAGGGTACTTTCTTCTGACAGCGAGGTCCTTCACATTTCATTATTTTTTGTAGTATTTATTTTTTTTGTTAGCCTTCTTCGGCTTATACCCTTTTTTTGGCATTTCATCTCCTATACTATATATGGTATGAGTGATTATATTAAGGGTAATAAGTACCCTAACCACAAACCATCTACTACATATAGTAGTGGAAGAACCTGTTTAGAAAAACAATGTAATACAATTATTTCTAAATACAATAAATATAGATACTGTAATAATCATAAACAAAAAATATATCCACGAATCAAAGGAAGGACTGTACCGACAGACCTGCAAGAACCTCTGGTGTAAAAAAAATTTTTTCATACCCTAGACAAGCTAGGGTTTTTTTGTACTACGATAAAAAGGAAATTATCTTATAGTTGTATTCTACTTACTTTATGGTAAAATTACAAATAGACAAACAAGAGTTATAAGTATAGTATTACAGGTAAAGAGGGCATCAGGAGCACGAAAGGCTTACCATACAACCAGTATGACCAACTAGAACAGACCAGTAAGCTACCCAAGGATACTAAAAAATAATTTTTCAAGCCTACCTCTCTCTGTGCCTGTTTGTGCCCACGAGAAATTTTAAGAAGGATTTAAGGTAGAATGTTTTTATTGAAGAAATGTAAGGTGTGTAAGAACACTTTAAAAAAAATAAAGGATAACTTGTACTATTGTGATAGTTCACCCACTATATGTAGTAGGTCATCAAAAGCAATAGTGTTATAGTAGTACCTCTTTAGTGCTTTCATTAGTACCTTTGATGCATTTAATTAACTAGGTTCATACTTAATATAGACCCCCCTAGCCAAATTAATATTTGCATCCCTTTTTTTTTAAACTACCCAGCTGTTTAAACGGCTTGACTGTTTAAACCAGAAGGCTAGAAAATACTTTAATAAAGAATATCTGATAATGTACCCACTCTGACAGACCCTGTATAAATTTTGAAACAGAAGGGGGGTGCGTTGCGTTGAACTGAGAAAGAAGATATGAACATACCTACCCTGTCAGACCAAGCACAAGAAAGAATGCCAGTAAAAAGAAAGTACCTACCTAGTCACACTAGGCACATCATACAAGAGTGAGCCTGTTTAAACGGACTGAATATAATTCTAAGATACTTGGATAGAGTGCTTGACTATTTCTGTATAGTGTGGGATAATTCTCTTAGCACTCTGAAGGTTAATTAAAAATATTGTTCAGTCTGTACTCAGCTCGGTGCAAACCCTTTACCAGATTATCGGTGGACATAGCGGGGATGACCCTAAGTGAGAAAATCTTAGGGGGGCAAAATAATACAGCTTGTTTAAACGACTAAGTTTAAAAAGTGTTTCAACTAAATATATCCTGCCTTAGTTTTAGTGAAGTTACCTAGATAACAATTTGACTGGCTACGGTCAGTCAACCTTTCTGATAATTAATTAATTTTAATTATCGTAGAGGTTTTATAAAATGAAACCTCAACGATATTTAAATAAATATCCTGTCTGTTTTGCAGACAGTAGAGAAAGGAAAACAAAAAATGAATGAAAAAAGAGTTATAAAAATAGCGTTTGAGGTTACAGATAATTTCGAATTGCAATTACAAGATGTTAGAAAAATGCTATCTAACAAATATAAAAATGATTTTTTTCAGGTTTTATGGATAGAAGATAATCAAGACTTTGACCCTAACCGTTTTAAGGATATTGGTCTTATTAGGAAAACACTATAAAATTAAGTAATTATCTAACTGCCCATTGTTTGAACAGTGGGTAGATAGATACTTATAAAAATAAGTATTAGAAGGGAAAACAATATGAGTAAGAAAAGAGTTGAGTTTAAATTCTATTTAGATATAGAAGGAACAGACAAAGATATAAGAAAAGTTATTAGGGAAACAGTCCAAAGTATACTTTTTGACTTTGAGGATTATGAGCCCTTAATTGAGCCTTACCAATGGCGAAATTTGTTAGATGAAAATGATTTACATTATTCATCTATTCTAAATGAAGACTTGCTAGAGGCTGATTTTTAAAAATGTTTGACTTTAATATATTAGATGTATCAGGTGATGACATTTTTAACGGACTAGATTTGTTAATCTGGTTTTTTAATTTCTGTTTCTGGTGGCATTTAATTAAAACTGTGATTTTTTCAAAGTCACAAAATTAATATGCCCCTGAGAGCCATATAGAGAAGTTTCTCGGTGTCTAGTACCCTATACGGAACTAGGCACTGAAAACTTTTAAACCTACCCTTAGAATCAAAATACATATTATGAATTTTTGATTTACAAGGTATCCAAATTAAATTTGGGTAGCTTGTAACTCAAAAGAGTTACCAAGTTGTTTAAACGACTTGTAAGAGAAAGGTAAAAATAAATTATGAGTATAAAAAAATATACTGGTACAAGAGAGCAGTGGTTAGAAAAAGCTGTGAAGGAAATCTATAAGCAATTAAAGTTAAAAGGCTATACGGATTTTATAAAACAAGCTAGCGAAATCAAAGTATCGTTTGGACATATGCCAAAGGGAATGAAAAATTCTACTATAGGCGTTTGTCAATACACGAGTGAAGATGCTGACCTTGATGACTTAGACAAAAAAGGCACAAGGCATCTCTTTATAAGACCAACTTTGAAGGCTAACAACTTAGAAGAAACATTAGATATCTTCCAAGTGCTAGCCCACGAGGTTTGCCACGCTGTTCTGCCAGCTGGCGAAGGACATAAAAAATCTTTTAAAGATTTAATAATTGGACTTCTTAAAGCAGAAGGAAAGCCAACGGCTACAGTTAGAGGTTCTGAGTTTGACAAGTGGGCAAAACCTATTGTTAAAAAACTTGGACTCGTTCCTCATATTGCAATACTAGAACATCAGAAAGCACCTAAAACATCTATTAAGGTGGCTTGTCTTGATGAGTGTTGCAGTGCAGGAAATGAACGAAGTAGAAAAGATGGCTTTGGTTTGGTTTGGCGTGTGAGTACTTCTGCAATTAAAGAGCAGAAGACAAGTCAGAAAAAACTAGCCAAGATAATTAACAACGAGCAAGGGGTTTTTATTTGCCCAGCTTGTGAAGGTGATACAATTATAATAGCTGAGGGCGACTTTAGATAAAGTAGATATCATAGAAGGCATTGTTTGAACAGTGCCTTCAATGATGTTTAATAGTTAAACATCAATTTAAGGGGGGTTAATATTATGAATGAAGAAATTGCAAAGGAGTTTTATCCTTTTCAAAAGAGAAAGCAGGCATTTATGCGTGCTTTTGAAAGTAATCTTTTTGAACCAAAAGAACCATATATGTATATGGGTGAGGATGAAAAGGCTTACTACTTTAAGCATAAGATAACTAGAAAATATTTAAATCTAGTTAAGTAAATATCATAGAAGGCATTGTTTAAACCGTGCCTTCAATGATGTTTAATAGACATCAATCTGAAAATAGTAAAGGAAATTTTCTTTGGTACTCTTTTAAATTTAGGGGAACAGCTAGGTTTAAACGAGCAAGAGAAAAGCGAGGTGAAAGACCTATTGAAATTAGTCTAATAAAGCAGACCTACCAAAGAATAGTCCTCTGTGATTTTTTTTAAATTTTTTTTACGAGCTTTTACAAACGATAGTAGAGGCTAGTAGCGACAGCGTAAGCATAGATATATGCACAGCTAGAGTGTTCAGTAGTTAAACCCTTTCTCTCTGAACACTCTGAGGTGTGCAAGCACCACGAAAGAAAGGAAACAAATGGATAAAATAAAAGTGCCAAATTATGTATATAACGATTTGAGTTCTGTAAGGGATTCAGGTTTAGTTAATATGTTTTCAGTTAAGGAAGTTTGTCAGCTTGTGAGTAGCAAAACTGATGAATGGATTAATGAAGATGTCAATAGATATGGCGAATGTATAATGTACGGAATTGAACCAACAGAAAAAGTTAGTTTATAATATGTACGAATGCTTATGTTTTACCTATGTGATATGGGATACATTGGAAGAAGATAACTAGCATAGAGTACTCGTTTAAACACCGAGTACTCAATGCTACTTATAAAAGTAAGTAGAAGAAAGGTAATTATGAATAAAAAAACAAGATATGTTAGACCACCTGTTGAGATAGGCTTGCCTAGTAGTGCAGTTATATCTGAAGGTGTCTTAACAGTTAGTGATAGACAACTGACTGACTTGTTTAATACTGTTAAGCCACTACAAGTTCGGAAAGAATTAAGGAAACACAAGAGCCGTAGTGATAGATTAGAAGATGCCTTGCTACTATGTCAAGATGCAAAGTCTGAAGTAGATTCTTTATTTGAAGAAATAGAATCTTGGGGAGCAGGTATGGAAGGTACTAATTTAGAAAACAGTTTTAAATATGGACAATTAGAGGAATGCAAACAATACCTAGAAGAAATACAAGACATCTTAAGTGGTCTTGAATCTTATGAAGGTGGAGTTGTTGAGTTTCCAAGTATGTACTAGTAAATATCTTTAAGTAACTAGCATAGAGTACTCGTTTAAACGGAGTACTCAATGCTACTTATAGCACGCAGTAAGGAAGTTACTTGCGTGTAGCACATAATTCAAGTCCTTGCCCAATGAGGAAGTAGGATGTTAAAGTCTTGTGTGTTACACGCAGGTAATCTCTCGGTTTAAACAGAGAGTTATATGCACTAAAGAAAGGAAATAAAAATGATATACGAATATGTAGACAAGAGTTCTACACAAGACATAAATACATTAAGTGTGGATTTTTTCTTTGCCCCTGATGTCAAGATAGCAGAGGCAAAGGTAATAATTGAAACGCTAGTAGAGGCTATCCTAGAAGCACAGACTAACACTGTACAACTTAAAGGATACAACCTAGATATGTGGGCTATGTCACAATATACAAAGGTGGAAGAATGAGCTACGAGAAAAATCTTAGAGCTGTTCTTTACCAAGAAATATCTACCTACAATCAAGCGTGGGCAGAATTTGGTAGTCTATATCTATCCAAAGATGA
>VTLG01013134.1_pt1 | contig 23621 bp, 24 predicted proteins | sample 4694571 | NCBI WGS metagenome assembly VTLG01 (sample SAMN12604809, study PRJNA352737) | marine metagenome | biome: ENVO:00000447; feature: ENVO:00000209|ENVO:00000569|ENVO:01000036; material: ENVO:00002151; isolation source: viral sequences binned using virsorter ...
CATCATGGACTCTAGACACGTTATCAAGGACGACAATGTTAAGTATCATTGCACTACTCAAAGTGGAAGAACTTTCATACTCAATTCAGGGTATGATGTATACCAAGCTGCATACGATGCGTATGAGGAAGCTTGTCTCATGGACGATTATCTAGTTAATGTGGAGATGATTGATGACATCTAAAAAGAAAAAGAAGTACTTTCCTAATAACTGGAAAGCGTACAGTGAGGTACCTGCGGAAGCATTTGAAACACTACCTTTCGATGTACTCATGGACTGGAAGATAGGTGGTTATGAGCTACCTTCAACCCATGTTGCTATGTTACGTGTACGAAATGTTGACACTGGTAAAGTTAAAGAATATGTTTATAAGTATAGACATGCAGCAATTAAGAAGTGTCGTAAACTCATGAGCGAAGGTAATAAGGAGGTTACGATAGTTCAACCAGATTCAGTACAATTTATCGACCCTACCGATGACATCTTCTACTAAAGAAAAGATAGACGAGTACTATCAAGAAGCACTAGCTTCAATACCATTGGATCATCCGCATTATAAGGAGATCCACGAGTTATTAATCGATCAAGTTAATGACGACCTTTACGATGCAACCCACTCCAGATCAAATTGATGAACAAATTCAACTAGAACGTAATCAAATCCGTCAAGGATTAAAACGATTACAAGATAACACAGTCAAATTAGAGAATCAAAACTATGCTTCTGCTACAATCTATGGTATATCCTCTATAGACACATTATTACCTTTAGTGGTACAACGGATAGAGAAAACCAATAGAAAGATACATCAAGGGAAGTATGGAGTAGCATTCAAGGACATCCACCAGTATATCAATGACATTGAACCATTAGCTGCAGCTGCTATAGCATGTAAGGTAACGTTCGATAAGGTCTTTGGTTTCAAGGACGGTAGTAACCTAGCTACAAAGATATGTGAATCTATAGGACATGCTATCGAAGATGAATGTCAAATGAGATACTATGAGGAAAAAGCTCCTGGTCTTCTCAACGTTCTCAAGAAGAACTATTGGCATACAGCGTGTGGTACTCATCAGAAGTTGGTAGTAATACAGACTTTGATGAATAGATACGACGTTAAACGCTGGAACTCATGGTCTAACGACATTAGAGTTAAGCTAGGTGCATGGTTACTTGATTGCATTATGGAATCTAGTGGTTGGTTTTATAAGCTACCCATTAGAGAAGGGAGAAAGACTACGCTACATGTAGTGCCTACTCCAGAGTTCTTAGATATCAAGGACGAAGTGATGGCTAACGCTGAACTATTTAGTCCTTTAACATGGCCGATGCTAGTCCCACCAAGGGATTGGACGAATGAATGTCCAGGCGGATACATGTTGAATGAGATATCTAGAAACCATGAGCTCATCAGAAGAACCGATCACCCACCTATACAGGGAGAAACACCTTTAGCCTTTCTGAATAAAATACAGAAGGTTGGATATCGTTTGAATCCTTTCACAGTCAAAGTCGCAAAGCAATTGCAACAGGTTGGCATAAGTGTTGGTAAGTTTCTCCCTATTATTAACTATGATCTACCACCTAAACCAGTAGATATAGCAGATAATAAGGAATCCAGGAAGAAATATAGGAGAGAAGCCGCAGAAGTAATGAATAAAAGGGCTGCAGAGTTTAAAAAATCCTGCAGAACTAGAATGGTTATGGAAGCTATAGAGAGGTTTAAAGATCGTGAGAGGTTTTATATACCTTGGTCTTTTGATTATCGAGGCAGGGCTTATCCTATACCCGCATTTCTTACTCCACAGGATACCGACTTTGGCAAGGCTTGTATTAGATTTTCTGATGAGTCATATATTACAGAGTCTGGGTCTAAATGGTTAGCATTTCAATGTGCTACAACATATGGTTTAGATAAGTCCACGATGACCGAACGGCTAGAATGGACAGGTGAGAACATACCGTTGATTACCAGAGTAGCCGAGGATCCTATTGATAACCTTGGTGACTGGGAGGCAGCGGAAGAACCCTGGCAATTTTTAGTAGCATGTGATGAATACTATCATTGTGTTATTAAGAAGGACAGGGAGACAACAGGTCTCATGGTTGCTACTGATGCAACCTGTAGCGGTCTACAGATCCTCGCAGGATTAGCGAGAGATAAAAAGACAGCACAACTCGTCAATGTGTTGCCTGCTGATAGACCGCAAGACGCATATTCAGTTGTAGCGGAATCGTCAAAGGAACAATGTCCTGTGCACATACAGCAAGTAATGGACAGGAAGATCGTCAAGAGGACGGTCATGACAATTCCCTATAACGCGAAACCTTTCTCCAATAGATCGTACATTAGAGACGCTTTAAAAGAAAAGGGTATCGAAATTAGTAAAGAAGCACTAACTCAAACTGTACAAGCTGTTCGAGAAGCTATGCATGAGGTAGTCCCAGGTCCTATGGCCGTTATGGCATGGATTGAAACTGAAGTAGCAAAGGCTATTAAACGAGGTGCTACAGAACTAGAATGGGTAACACCATCAGGGTTTGTAGTTAACCAACGTATAATGAAGAAGAAGATAGTTAGATTACAACTACAGTTATTAGGACGTTGTAGTTTGAATGTAGCTGTTAGTGATGAAGCTAAAGTAGACTCTACTAGACATAGAGCTGCTACTGCTCCTAACCTTATTCACAGTCTAGACGCTTCACTATTACATCTTGGTATTACTAAATTCGATAAACCAAGTATATGCTCTATCCATGATAGTGTCTTATGCAGGGCCACTGATATGGATGAATTATCCTGCAGGGTCCGAGAGACGTACATGTACTTATTCGCTGAAAATGATTACTTAACCGATTTCGCTTCTCAAATAGGAGCTGAAACTGAACCGCCGATCATTGGTGACCTTAATCCGGAAACCGTGATTGATTCCACTTATTTTTTCTGTTAATGTTACAGCAACACTATTCATTATTTGATTCATTCTTTGCACCAACTAGGGTTATTGTTGTCTCTGAAGAGAGGCTTAAGCAAGCTGAGATGGAAGCAAGGCAGAATCAAGTAGACGCTCTCGATGTACGCATTGAAGAGTTGACTAAATATCGTAACTCTCTATATAATGAGATCAAATCTTTATCACCTGAAAAACCAGGTGGAGATCTTGATGCATTAGATGGAGGCACACACGATGGCTAGAAATGTACATGTTACTCAAGAACCAGTAACACTTGAAGGCTTCCAAGCTATACTAGCTCCTAGTAAGTTTGGTTATTCTCTTTCTGCTATAGTAGATACTGATACAGTAACTAAACTAGAAACAGAGAGGGCTGATGTCCTTAAATGGGCAGAGTCTAAACTTAAAAATCCCAAGCGCAGTACACTAAAACCTGAGCCATGGGAAGAGGTCAGTGACGGAAAATATAAATTAAAATTCTCTTGGAATGAAGAGAAGCGCCCGCCTGTGGTAGACACAGAGGGCACACCTTTAACCGATACCAAGATACCATTATATGCAGGATCTACAGTTAAACTTGGTTTCTATCAGAAGCCTTATATCCTCAGAGATGGAGTTACCTATGGTAGTTCTCTCAAGTTGGTTGGTGTACAAGTTGTCTCAGTAAAAGGTGAGGCAGGTGTTGACACTGGTGATTTAGATTCTAACGAGGTAGCTGAATTATTCGGTAATACAACTGGATTCAAATCAAATGATCCTAATGTAACACCGACCACTAGCACTGATGACGAAGAAGAAGAAGACTTCTAAATACAGGTCTAAATTAGAAGAGAAGATAGCTGATTTACTTGAGGGACTTGATGTATCATACGAATATGAAACAGCTAAAGTCCCTTACACTATACAACACATTTATAACCCTGATTTTATACTATCCAATAAGGTTCATTTAGAAGCAAAGGGATACTGGTCTGCTGAAGATCGACGTAAAATCAAGGCCGTTAAGAGAGATAATCCTGATTTAGACTTGCGCATGGTGTTTCAAGCACCATTCAATACAATATCCAAACGAAGTAAAACAACCTATGCCCAATGGTGTGAGCGTCACGATATACCGTGGACCTCATGGGCAAACATTCCACTTAAATGGTTAATTGAAAGATGACCGAAAGTGAATTCGTTAGGCACTTGCCTTGCGAAAATTGTGGATCGTCAGATGCTAATTCATTATACTCTGACGGTCACACTTTCTGTTTTGTCTGTCACAATAGAACAGGCGACAATGATGTTATTCACAGTCAAACAATGGCTCAAACCGTTACTCTTACGGGAGCAGCTGAACGGCTGAATAAACGTAATTTATCGGAGAAAACTAATCAATTCTATCAGATCTACAGGGACGGTAATACATTACGCTTCCCGTATCATACATCTGATGGTATACTACAAGGGGTAAAAACAAAAACTAAGAAAAAAGATTTTAGATATGAAGGAGTTTCCACTGACACCTTATTTGCTCAGCATCGGTTTCCTAGTACTGGTAAACGTCTGGTTATTACTGAAGGTGAGTTAGATGCAGCATCGTGTTACGAGGCTATGCCAGGTTGGCCGATGGTCAGTCTGCCTCACGGAGCAGCTTCCGCAAAAAAAGATTGCCAAAAACAAATACCCCTATTTCAGGGATATGAAGAAGTGGTGGTCTTCCTTGATAACGACGATGCAGGACGGAAAGCGGCTGAAGAAGTTGCGGGCATTATACCACCTGGGAAAGCAAAGATAGCCAAGCTTGATGGATATAAAGATCCGTCAGAAGCTTTACAAGCTAATGATCACGAAGCAATAAGAAAAGCGATATGGGATGCCAAACCTTATAGACCAGATGGTATAATAGATGGTAAGACCCTTCTAGAAATTGTAACCACACCTCAAGCACCACATGACCACGAATACCCATTTAAAGGACTCAACGAGAAGCTTCACGGGATCAGGTATGGAGAACTTACAACATTTTGTGCTGGCTCTGGCTCAGGAAAAACCAGCATCATGCGTCACATTGCAACTGACTTGTTGTGCAAAGGCGAACATGTTGGGATCTTGGAGCTTGAAGCAAGTAATCGAAGAACCGCACTTGGACTGATGTCCACAGCTGTTGGAAAAAACCTACAACTAGGAGAATATGGAGAAGAAGAGCTCAGAACCGCCTTTGGGGATAGTATTGCCGCTTGGAATCTTTTTTGTTTTGATGGGTTTGGAAGTTATGATCCAGATCTCATATATAATAGAATCGAATACATGGCGACCGGACTCGATTGTAAGGTTGTATTCTTGGATCACCTCTCAATATTATTAAGTGGTCTTGAAGGTGATGAGCGTCGTATGATAGATACCACCATGACCAGATTGCGTAGCTTGGTAGAACGTACAGGTATCGCATTATTTTTAGTTTCACATTTGCGAAGAGCTAGTAATGACAAACACTCTCATGAAGAAGGCGGACGTGTCAGCTTGTCTTCCCTTAGAGGATCACATTCCATTGCTCAAATCTCAGATTCGGTCATTGCCCTCGAAAGAGATCAGCAGGCCGATACTCCTGGAAATCCTACGACAATTAGAGTTCTTAAAAATAGATATTCAGGCGAAGTTGGCGTCGCGTGCACATTAACTTACGATTTAAACACTTGCAGATTTACCGAACATGAAGCTACGGCCGACCCAAAATTCAACCCAGCCACAGATTTTTGAAAACGGAAACTACGAACACCCATGGTATAAACATTTAAAAAAACCTAATCCACCATCGCAAGAAGCAATTGAAAAGGCCAAATTCGTTGATAAAACCTACCACTGGAGTGGGGACAATAGTGTTCGATCTAGAGACAAACGGTCTACTCAATGATGCTACCAGGATTCACTGTGCTTCACTCCATTGGGGCGAAGATAATCGCATCGAGTCGTTCAATGATGAGCCTTATGGAGACGGTACGTTCGATATCAAGGCAGATGCTCCGATGGGTAGTAATTATTCCATCACAACTGCGCTTGGTTATCTTGAAGTTGCCGATGTACTTGTCGGGCACAATATCATTGGCTTCGATATACCTGTTATCAAGCGGATATACCCTTGGTTTAATCCTAGGGGTTGTATTATTGATACTCTTGTTCTCTCTAGGTTATACCATCCTAACTTATTAGATATAGATCAGAAGCACGCTTGGAAACAAATGCCATTGCAGTTATATGGCAGGCATAGTCTTGAGGCATACGGATATCGGTTAGGTGAATACAAAGGGAACTTTGGTAAAACTACCGATTGGAAAGAATGGTCTCAAGAAATGCAAGATTACTGCGAACAAGATGTTATAGTTACCACTAAACTATGCAAACACTTCCTCCCTTACCTGACTGGGTCTCGTTAGAGCATCAGGTAGCACAAATACTCACTCAACAACAAATTCATGGATGGTACTTTAATGAACAAGAAGCTCGAAATCTCGAATCAACTCTCCGAAAAGAGTTGGAGGACACTACTAGAGTACTTCGAGAACAATTCCCTTTCGTTGCAGGAGCGTTGTTCACTCCTAAACGAGATAACCGGACACAAGGATATGTTAATGGAGCGGAGCTTCAAAGACTAAAAGAACTTAATCCTACTTCACGTGACCATATAGCATGGATACTACAAACACATTGTGGTTGGACGCCTACATTAATGACCTCGAAGTCAGGAAAGCCGATCATAGACGAGACTGTACTCAAGGACATTGGGACGGATATTGCTCTGAGTTTTCTCAGGCTCCTGGAACTTACGAAGGCTTTAGGGATGATATCCGAAGGCGTCAACGCATGGCAGAAGCTTGTTACGAAATCTAGGATTCACCACCATTGTTCAGTTGCGACATCTACATTTAGATGCGCCCATAGATCACCAAATTTAGCACAGGTTCCATCAGATGAAAGATTCAGAAAATTATTTACAGCATCCCCTGGTAAAACTATGGTGGGTGCCGACCTTAGCGGTATTGAGCTCAGGATGCTTGCCCACTATCTCGCCAGATATGATCAAGGACGCTATACCAAAATCCTCCTTACCGGAGACATCCACACTGAAAATTCCAATCGAATCGGAGTTTCAAGAAGGGCCGTCAAAACCATCACCTACGCCTTCCTCTACGGGTGCGGAAACCGAAAACTCGGACTCACCTACGATAAGCAATTAAGTGATGATGCGGCTACCAAGAAAGGTAAGGAACTCAGGGAAGCTTATGTCGATGCCATTCCAGGTCTTAAAGAACTGTTGGCGGCGGTACACAAAGCTAGTACGAGGGGTTATGTTTATGGACTCGACAACCGTCGTATCCTCGTTGACTCGAGGCACAAATCCCTCAATTATCTCATCCAAGGGTCATCGGCGATCATCGCCAAAAGATGGATGGTATTAGCAAATGTTCACAGTCAACAAATGTCTTTACGCTGCAATCAGCTCGCTTTTATTCATGACGAGCTGCAGTATGAATCCTCCCCAAAACATGTTGATGATCTCAAATCTCTTCTTGTTCTCACCGCTGCTCAGGCAGGAGAATATTACAATCTGCGAACACCCATAGCAGCCGAAGCGAAGAGCGGAGCCACATGGGCAGATGTACACTAATATATGAAACTATTAATCGATGCAGATTTCATCGTCTACAAGAACTGCGCGGCAGCAGAAAGTGAAGTGGACTTTGGCAATGATGTTATTCTTGTCACTTCTAACTTTAGTGATGCATACACCGCTACCAAAAGAGAACTTACCAGAATTCAAGACAAATTTGGGTCATTCTCTACTTTAATACTATTCTTTTCCGACAGTACAAATTTTCGGAAAAAAATTCTACCAGAATATAAAGGTCACCGCAATCGGAAGAAGCCGTGTGGCTATAAACGTATCATAGAGGCTTTAAAGAAAGAGTATAAGGTTATTATTAAACCTACTCTCGAAGCTGATGACAGTATGGGTATTTATTCTACAAAATATCCAGGCAACATGATTGTATCCCCTGATAAGGATATGAAACAAATACCAGGTCAACTTTATAATTTTGATGAAGTTTTCACAGTCAGCAGGGAAGAAGGTGCTAAATGGCATTTAATTCAGAGCTGTGCTGGTGATCAGACCGATGGTTACTCAGGAATCCCAGGTATTGGGGTAAAAAGAGCTGAATCTTTATTTGAAGAGCAGGGTTATAGTTGGAAAACTGTACTCAAGGCTTTTATAGATAAAGGTTTGACTGAAGAAGATGCATTAATTAATGCAAGACTTGCACGTATCCTAACAGTTGATGATTATGACTTCAAAAAACAACAACCTAAGCTATGGTCCCCCGCCGCCGATTACAGAATTGACGATGGAACAGGATCTGAAGCTAAGAGTGCTGCATGATAAACTACAAGATACTTATCATGATCATAAAGAAGATGTCATCACCTTAATAATGGCTCTACAACATCAGAACTTTGTTCTATCAAATTCAGTAACAAATTTAGTTGAGAAATGGCCAAAGGTCCAACCTATTATCAACGAGGTTCCGGCGATGTTTGGGATTTTATTAGAGAACAGAACTTAAACTTCCACCTCGGAAATGCTATTAAGTATATCTGCAGAGCAGGTTACAAGGATAGCAAGATACAAGACTTAGAAAAAGCAATCCACTACTTAGAGAACGAACTACACCATGAAGAAGACCTTCTTATCAGAGCAGGCGAAGGAATTCCGATCCACATACAACCTAAAGAATAGTGCTGACAGATCCACTAGAGCTGTTCAGCAAAAATTAATTGTAGAGGAGTTTAAGGAATTTCTAGAGGCTGAGGGTATGTTATTTATGCATGGTAGAAACCATCAAGAACATGCCTTAAAAGAATTAGCTGACCTTGTATATGTATGCTATCAGTATGCACAGAATATGGGTTGGTTCTTAGATGAAGCTTTGAGTCGTGTTCATCTCTCAAATATGTCCAAACTCGATAAGGACGGTAAACCAATATATCGAGATGATGGAAAGGTCTTAAAAGGACCCGACTATAAACCACCTGATTTATCGGATTTATTTTAATGACTGCAGAATTAATATCCCGCACAGGGCGGGTCCAATCATGGTTGGATAATCCTGAATCAAGACTCCCAGTGTCATGTACCGTTTTCGTCGTAGAGGATTCTATGGAGGGAGAAAATGGTATCGAAAAATCGTGGCGATATGTATCGCATGGACTCAGATTTGGCGCGGGAGTTGCGGTCCATCTATCAAAGCTCCGTCCCAAAGGAGCAGAAAACGGAAAAGGTCTTACAGCTTCTGGCCCAGTATCCTTTGGAAAAATCTACTCAACCTTAAATGAAACACTTAGAAGAGGTGGCGTCTATAAGAATGGCGCTGTTGTACTTCACCTTGACCTTAACCATTCTGATATTCTTGAGTTCATCACTACTCCAAGGGCGGAACTCCCATGGGTCAAAAGGTGCGTGGACATTGATACGGGATGGTGGCAAAGCTGTGATAATCAAGTAAAAGATGCTTTACTACAAGGCATCAAGTCAGGTGATATCTGGCTAAACAAAATAAAATACGACAATAATGGAGAACGTATCTATGGCAACGTCTGTCTTGAAGTTTACTTGCCCTCACGTGGAACATGCTTGTTACAGCATGTCAATCTCGCTGCCTGTCGTCCAAGAGACATCAAGCAGGCTTTCGTTCAAGGTATGTCCGAGCTGTGCGAGCTCCATAGCAGGACAGGTGTTGGAGCAACTGGAGAATACCTGCCAGCTAATCTCGACCGCCAAGTTGGGCTCGGAATACTCGGTCTAGCTAACTTTTTAGCAAAAAATGGTGTAACATATGAGCAATTTGGAGAGGCTTTGGCTGATGTCAATGCCGGCCAACCGACTGATGCCATACCAGGCTCCCTTGCTTGGGAACTTAAAATGGGTATTGAGTCTGCCGCCGAAGTGGCTAGGGCTAATAGGATGGTTCGGGCCTTTGCTATTGCACCGACCGCCTCGTGCAGTTATAGAAGCAAAGATCTGGATGGCTATACTAGCTGCCCAGAAATCGCACCACCAATCGCAACCTGGGTCGACAGAGATTCAGGTACCTTTGGTGTCGAAAGATATAAATACGGTAATGTAGAGATTGCCAGTGAAGTTGGTTGGGATGCCTATAAAAAGGTGGCTGACGAACTAATGATAATGTTAAATAATACGGGACTTCTTCACGGCTATTCGTTTAATAGCTGGAGCGATGTCGTAGTTTACGACCGTGAATTCGTGGAAGAGTGGTTACTGTCACCCCAGACCTCCCTTTACTATTCCTTACAAGTAATGGGCGACACTCAAGATAAGACCGATGCGTATGCAGCATTAGATCAGAACGACGTCGATGATTACTTGCAGGATATTCTCAGTGAACCTGAGCCTATAACCTGTGATTGTCAAGAGTAATGAGAAAACATCCTTACGATAAATTATTAGAAAGAAAAAGAACATGGACACCCGTTCAAGGGAACAAGGGTACGCTTCGTGATGGATCAGAAGAAACCATCAAGCGTGCTTTGGCAATACGCCATATGGAGTTGCCTGTTGGAAAATTTATTTCTGAGGGCCTTGAAAAAGAGGTTCCAGATAACGCCCGCAAACTCCTTGAATCAAATGTTAAAGATGAAATAAAGCATGATATTGCTTTACAGTACATAGTAAACGCCATAGGCGCAGATGAAAATGCAGAAAAAGAAGCTTTGAGGTTAAGAGATGCCTGGATGGAACACCCTGATCATACAATTACCAAAGCTCTGGTCGCAGAACGGGCCATCTTCTTCGTTCTACTCCCTTTGTTTAGGTTTAATGGGGATGCTGCTCTTCGCACTGTATCTGCCGATATCTCCAGGGACGAGCAGATCCATGTCGGAGCGAATACTCTTGTATGTCATGAGTTGGGCCTATCTCCTTCTCCTTCTTTGGATAAACTTAGGAAGGCCACCATTAACTGGGTTCTTCAACCTCTAGGTATAAATACTACCTGTAAATATTTGGACAAAAAATTCTGGCTGGATGTAAGCGATCGCTTAATGTATGAAGGTAAGGCACCTGAATTAATCTCCACCAAAACAGCTAGAATGCCAGCTTTTTTCGAACACTCGAATGTCAATCTCCCTAAATACGCTTAAGCTACACAACGCTAGACTGGATGAACTAATCAGCAGGCTTGACTCTAACTTCGGTTGGAAACCAGTTCATCCTAAAGAACCGATCGAATCAATTATGTATCGTGCGGGTCAGGCCAGCGTCATTGAATACATTAAATCAATCATGGAGGAAGAAATCTAATGTGTTTTGGAGGAGGAGGCGGCGGCGGAGGCAATATAAATTTGCCACCCCCACCACCATTAGCACCACCACCACCACCACCTGCGCCACCACAGGCACCGTTACCTGATCCAACACCAGTTGAAACGGATATTAATCCACAGGTAAAAGAAGATAAATCAAAGAAAACTAAGAATGAAATGTCTAGAGGTACTAGTGAATTAAGAATACCTCTTGACACTGATGTAAATGTAGCTGGAGATACTGGAGGGGTTAACGCATGAATGCACGTGAGAGATATGATTATTTAACTTCAGAACGTTCTCAGTTTCTGGACACTGCAGTTGAATGTTCTAAACTCACGTTACCCTATCTTATACAAGATGATTTAAGTTTAAAAATAAATCATCGACATTTAATTACTCCATGGCAGAGTGTAGGAGCTAAGGCAGTAGTAACACTAGCAGCTAAATTGATGTTAGCATTGCTACCGCCTCAGACTACATTCTTCAAACTACAAGTAAGAGATGACAAGTTAGGTGAAGAACTACCTAAAGAAATTAGAAGTGAGTTAGACCTATCCTTCTCTAAGATAGAGAGGACAATCATGGACTACATCGCAGCTTCTAGTGATAGAGTAGTAGTACACCAAGCACTTAAACATCTCATTGTAGGGGGTAACGCTTTAATATTTATGGGTAAGGATGGCCTCAAGAACTATCCACTTAATAGATATGTTGTAAGCAGAGATGGAAACGGTAACGTCCTAGAAATAGTTACAAAGGAACTTATTAGTAGAAAGATATTAGGTAAAGAGCTACCTGATCCTGTCCCCAACAATGTTGCGGGTGGTAATTCACGCTCTGATGGAGACGACGTAGAGGTATACACCTGTGTTAAACTGGACGAAAAATCTGGTCGCTGGGTCTGGCATCAAGAAGCTGATGATCAAATTCTTGTTAATAGCCGTAGTACAGCACCGAAGAATGCAAGTCCATGGTTAGTTCTCCGATTCAATACAGTAGACGGTGAGGATTATGGTAGAGGACGCGTCGAAGAGTTTGTTGGTGACCTGAGGTCTTTAGAAGGACTGTCTCAGGCACTAGTAGAAGGCTCTGCAGCAGCTGCTAAGGTAGTGTTCCTTGTATCACCATCTTCAACCACTAAACCGAAGACTATAGCCGATGCTGGTAACGGTGCAATTGTTCAGGGTAGACCTGAAGATGTTGCTGTTATTCAGGTAGGTAAGACAGCTGACTTTAATACTGCAGCTAACATGGCTCAGCAGTTAGAGAGAAGGATAGCTGAAGCGTTCATGCAACTAAATGTAAGGCAGTCAGAACGCACGACAGCTGAGGAAGTTCGTCTTACTCAGTTAGAATTAGAACAACAACTAGGCGGACTCTTTAGTTTACTTACAGTTGAGTTCTTAATACCATACTTAAATAGAACTCTACTTATACTCACACGTAGTAAGCAGATACCAAGCATACCTAAAGACTTAGTACGTCCACAGATTGTAGCTGGTGTTAATGCTCTAGGTAGAGGACAAGATAGAGAAAGTCTTACACAATTCATAGGTACTATTGCTCAAACCTTAGGACCAGATGCACTGATGAAATACATTGATGCCTCAGAAGCTATCAAGAGATTGGCAGCTGCTCAAGGTATAGATGTATTGAACCTAGTTAAGACTGAACAACAGATGCAACAAGAGATGCAGCAAGCTCAACAAGCGCAAGCACAGCAAGCAATGGTTGAACAAGCAGGTCAGATGGCAAATGCTCCGTTAGTTGACCCTTCTAAGAATGCTTCTCTTAACGCAGCAACACAACCACCTGAAGAATAATGGCAGAAACACTTACATATGATGCTGGTACTGACACCGTAACAACATCAGAGAACCTAACCGAAGCGGAACAGGAATCTCTAGCTGTTGGTGAGGAGATGGAAGCACAGCAAGAACAGTTACTTGCTGGTAAATATAAAAATGCTGAAGATTTAGAAAAAGCTTATGTCGAACTCCAAAAAAAACTGGGAGGAGAAGGCACTGAAGATAGCGAACCAACTAGGGACAGTGATGTTTCAGATGACGGAGAAAAAACGTCAGAAGAAAAGGAAGAAACTAAAGAAGATTCTCCAGCACTTGCACTAGTTAATGAAGCTGCAGCTGAGTACTGGGATAATGATAAATCATTGTCTGAAGATACTATGGCTAAGCTTGGTGAGATGAGTGGTCAAGATTTACTGGCTGCTTATCTACAAGCACAAGAAGCTAACCCTATGGATCAAGCACCTGAAGTATCCGACCTAACAACTACAGATATCTCAGATATCAGAGCAGTTGCAGGTGGTGAAAAAGAGTATGCTACTATGGTTCAATGGGCTGCGGATAATATGGATAGATCTGACGTTGAATCGTTTGATTCCTTACTAGCTTCAGGTAACGTTGGTGCTATTAAGTTAGCAGTCCAAGGTATCAAAGCTCAGTATGATAATGTAAACGGATACGAGGGTACTATGCTATCAGGTAAACCACCAACTACATCCAAGGATGTCTTTAGAAGTCAAGCCGAATTGGTCGCTGCAATGGGTGACCCACGGTATGAAAAAGATCCCGCTTATAGACAAGATCTAATAGAGAAACTAGATAGATCATCAAACGTTAAATTTTAAAGCCAAGGCGGCTCGTATGTCGATACAGTAGAAGCCACCTCACACCACGTCCGTTCATTCCTTAACGGGAACGCATGAAACCACATCATGGAACGGGGATGTGGTACTGGAGTATTAACAATGACTGTTAAACTAAGGTATCGTGGTGTTGAGTACACAAAAACTACAAAGTAATTAACTTAACATGAAAAAAATTGCACTTGCCCTAGCGGCATCTCTCGCTTCTGCACCTGCAATGGCTGGCGTTTATGTAAACGTCGAGTCAAACGCATCTTATACAGGCACTGATTATACTTCCCGTACTACCGATCTACATGTCGGCTATGAAGGAGACGTAGGTGACTTAGGATACTACATCCAAGGCGGCCCTGCTCTTGTCGGAGGCGACGCAGTAGATGGTACCAATGAATTCTCAGGTAAGCTCGGTGCATCCGTAGCTGCTAATGAGAAATTAGATGTGTATGGTGAAGTATCATTCATTACTGATGAAGATGCTGATAACTCATACGGTACTAAAATCGGCGCTAAGTATAAGTTCTGATGAAGTACCTGGAATCCCCATGGAGCATAGTTTTCTTGCTCCTGGGGTTCTTTATTTTTATAGAGGGTCTACATATGACTGAACATCAGCACTGTAGATCTTGTCCAATAGTAGAATGTGAGGATTATTAATGTCACAACAAAGTTCAGCAGCTCCGGCTTCTGTAACATCTTTTTCTGTAGAAGCACCACCTGTTAAGGTAGATATTAAGGAGCCAGTAGACACTAGCCCTAGCGATATACAACCTCCAGGTGTTGACGAAGAAAGGGAACCTCAATCATTAGAAGAAGCACTCCTAGGGGAGTGATAGGAGGAGAGGCACCTCAGAGTCGGACCTCTCTTTCATTGGCTTTTGCCCTGTACGCAGGATACCATTAGCCGTCTAGACGGTGGGATAGACCACACTATTTGAACGTTCGAAGACTGTTTATACATACATTATTTTATTTTAGATCATGGCTCAACAGAGTACCGCGCATCAAGCGTCGGTAACCATGCCAGGTGCTGCCAATAGTACCGGCGATAGAAGGGCACTGTATCTCAAGCTATTCTCAGGAGAGATGTTCAAAGGCTTTGAGTACAATGCTATAGCCAGAGATCTCGTCACAAAGAGAACCCTAAAGAACGGCAAGTCATTGCAGTTCATCTATACGGGTCACACCAAAGCTGAATTCCATACTCCTGGAAACAGCATTCTTGGTAACTCTGACGGAGCACCACCTGTAGCTGAGAAGACCATCACTGTTGATGATCTCCTTATCTCAAGTGCCTTCGTATATGAATTAGATGAGACTCTTGCACATTATGAATTAAGAGGAGAGATTTCCAAGAAGATTGGATACGCTCTTGCACAAAAATATGACAGACTAGTATTCCGTGCTGTTGCACGTGGAGCTAGGGCTGCTTCGCCTATCACGAAGACTAACTTCGTTGAACCAGGCGGCACTCAAATCCGAGTAGGTACTAACAACCAAGCATCTGATGCTTACGTATCAGCTTCATTGATCAATGCTTTCTATGATGCTGCTGCTGCACTAGATGAGAAGGGAGTAAGTTCTGACGGACGTGTGGGTGTATTGAACCCAAGACAATACTATGAATTGATACAAGCTGTCGGTTCTAATGGTCTTGTTAACAGGGACTCACAAGGTACTGCTTTGCAGGGCGGTAATGGAATCATAGAGATTGCAGGCATTAAGATCTTCAAGTCTATGAACATTCCGTTCATGAGTCAGTACGGTACTAAGTACGGTTCTGCTTCTGCTACTAACCCTGGAGTAACTTCTCCTGGCAACACTGGCTCATTCGTTGGTGAAGCTATTGAAGATGCTGCTGCTGACGTAGCTGGAATCAATAACGAGTATGGTGAAGAGACAGAATTCGCTAACTCCTGTGGACTTATCTTCCAGAAGGAAGGCGCAGGTGTTGTCGAAGCTATCGGACCTCAAGTACAAATTACTAGTGGTGATGTATCCGTGATTTATCAGGGCGATGTCATACTTGGACGTTTGGCTATGGGAGCTGACTATCTTAACCCAGCTGCTTGTGTTGAACTTGTTGCAGGTGCTGCAGCCGGTTCTTCAGGAAACGCTGCTTTCTAATTATTATTTATGGGAGGGTTCTCACGCCCTCCTTTTTTTTATTCACAAAAATTTATACCTATGGCTACCACTACTGACACCGATACCGAACTATCCGCCGTGAATTCAATACTGGGAGCTATCGGTCAGTCACCAATCACAACTCTCAATTATGAAAACCCTGAAGTATCTTTCATTTACAATATATTAACTGAAGTTAATAAAGATGTACAGAATGAAGGATGGCACTTCAACACTGAATACCATATAGCAACAGAACCTGATGCTGATGGTTACATAACTATACCTAATAACGCATTAAGATATGACATACATGATGGATTAAAAGATAGATCTAAGGATGTAGTACAACGTAGTGGTAGATTATATGATTTAGTCAACCACACTGATGTATTTACACAGACTCTATACCTTGACCTAGTGACGTTGTATGCCTTCGAAGATCTTCCTAACCCATTCCAACGTTATATAACTTACAGGTCTGCTGTAAGGGCTGCTACCCAGCTCGTATCAAACGCTCAACTTTCTCAGCTATTGAAGGAAGATGAATTCAAATCTAGAGCAGCTTGCCTTGAATACGAATGTGATAAAGCTGATCCTTCTTTCTTTGGTAATCCACATGATAGTACTTATACAGCTTACCAACCATATAATGCACTGAGACGCTAATGGCAAGTATTACACAAACAATCCCAAACTATAACTCAGGGATTTCACAACAACCAGATGAATCAAAACGACCTGGGCAATTAGTTACTGCTAAAAATGTAATGCCTGACTTAGTACAAGGTCTAATGAAACGTCCAGGTGGTAAATTAATTGGATCATTAAGTGATGGTTCTAATAATTCTGTAACAAATGGAAGATGGTTTCATTACTATAGAGATGAAGCTGAACAATATATAGGACAAATTTCAACAGCAGGTGTGCTGAAAATGTGGAGTTGTTTAGATGGTTCAGAGAAGACTGTTACTTATGATTCAGGTACTTCCTCAGCTTTAACTACCTATCTAACTCATAGTGATGATGAGGATATACAAACACTAACACTTAATGATTATACATATGTAGTAAATCGTACTAAGACAGTTGCAATGGATAGCGCCACTGCTCCTGCTAGACCTTTTGAAGCTTATATTGAATTAAAGAAAGTAGCTTATGCTAATCAATATGCACTGAATTTATTTAATAATACTAACACTGTTACATCAAAGACTGCTACTAGAATTAGTGTTGAGTTAGTAAAATCTAGTAACAACTACTGTAATAGTAGTGGTCAAATGGTGAATAGAGCAAATAGAATGAGTCACAATTCAAGATGTGATGATTCTGCAGGTGATGGTAGAGATGCATGGGCACCTAATATTGCTACACGAATTTTTGCATGTGGTAGTGGTACTGCATTAGTTGATACAGATGCTATATCCGGTGATCATTCTTATAATGTAGATGTTAATGGCTCAAACGCTACAGGTAGATCTAACTTATACTTTAGAATAGCTACCATAGGTCAGTCCGTACCGTACACTACTGGTACTGGTACTGATCAAGAGACTACATATCAAGCTAGATATACAACAACACATGATTTGTTATATGGTGGTGAAGGTTGGGACGAAGGTGACTACTTCTATGTATGGATGAAGGATGCTTATTATAAAGTAACTGTTGAAGAAAATAGTGTATCTCAAGTTCAAGCAAACCTTGGTCTTATACGTCCTAATCCTACACCATTTGATACAAAGACAACTGTTACAGCTGAAAGTATACTTGGTGATCTTCAATCAGATATTATAGCAACCAGTGAATTTGATTCAACAGAAGTACAGATTATAGGTAGTGGTATATACCTTACAAATGGTACTGCATTTAATGTTACTTCACCTACAGGTGAATTACTGAATGTTATTACTAATGAGTGTAATGATATAACTGACTTACCTACACAATGTAAACATGGTTATGTAGTTAAGGTAAAAAATAGTATAGCAACTGAAGATGATTACTTTGTTAGATTTGATGGAGAACATGATCGTGACGGTCCTGGAACATGGACAGAATGTCCTGATCCTGGGCGTAAGATAACTATAGATCAAGGCACTATGCCTATACAAATTGTTAGGCAAGCTAATGGTAGTTTTGCTGTAGATCAAATCGTATGGGATTCATGTACTTGTGGTAATACTGGAACAGTACCTGAACCATCATTCGTTGGGCAGAAGATTAATAAGATGATCTTCTTTAGGAATAGAATGGTAATGCTCAGTGATGAGAATGTTATCATGTCTAGACCTGGGGACTTTTATAATTTCTGGCCTCGATCTGCTATAACATACACTGCTACAGACGTTATTGATTTATCATGTAGTTCTGAGAAGCCTGCTATTGTCTGGGATGGTATACAAGTTAACTCTGGTTTAGTATTATTTACTAAGACTCAACAGTTTATGTTGACTACAGACTCTGACGTATTAAGTCCACAGACTGCAAAGATTAATGCATTATGTAATTATAACTTTAATTATAAAACTAACCCTATCTCATTAGGTACTACTATAGGTTTCTTAGATAATGCTGGTAAGTATTCTAGATTCTGGGAAGTAGCTAAGATACTGAGAGAAGGTGAGCCACTTGTTGTAGATCAGACTAAGATTGTAAGTAAATTATTTGATAAAGACTTAGAATTAATATCTAACTCCAGGGAGAATGGTTATATATTCTTTAGTAAGAAAGGAACTTCTACTTTATATGGGTATAAATACTTTAACAGTAGTGAGAAACGTTTGCAACAAGCTTGGTTTACATGGGAATTAATGGGTGAAGTTCAGCATCATGCTGTACTAGACGATGCTTTATATGCTGTTGTACGCAATGGTAGTAAAGATGTTCTTCAAAAATTCTCACTAAAAATTGATGATGGTGAACGTGAAATAACTGATAACCAAGGTACAGCTAGTGATACTACTGATGATATTACATACAGAATTCACTTAGATAATAGTACTTTAGTTGCTTCTAGCTCCTTATCTGCATATGATGCTACTAACAATAGAACTACCTTTAATTTACCTACGGGTTTTAATAATAGTTCAGGCCAGTTAGCAGTATATGTAGTACCTAGCTCTACGGACCTAACCTTTCAAGGACGCTCAGAAAATGTATCAACTTATGTAGAGAGTGGAGTTACTAAAGTAAGTCTACCTGGAAACTGGAAAACATATGACCCACAATATATAGAAGATGGTAGTGCTGGTGATGAGGTTACACCTGCTAATAACATAGTACTAGGATATCAGTTTGATATGGAAGTAGAATTCCCTACTATCTATTATGGTCAAGCAATGGGTGATCAATGGCGTTCTGTATTGAATGGATCTTTAGTTGTACATAGAGTTAAACTTAACTTTGGTGCTAATGGTTTATATGATACAATACTTGAACGAACAGGTAAACCTGATTACACTGAAACGTGGGAACCTGTTATCTCAGATAATTACTCTGCTAACAGTGTACAGATTAACGAACAAATAGAAAGAACTATACCAACTTATGAACGTAATAAGAACTTAACTTTAAAGTTTAAATCGACACACCCTACACCCGCTACATTATATTCAATGACATGGGAGGGGGATTACACCACTCAAAACTATAGACGTGTCTAAATACATTCACCCAATTACAATGGAGGCTGCTATTCAAGTGGCCTCTGATCTACTACCTGCTGACCGTCGTGAGGTCGAAGAGGGTCATGGTGTAGATGCAAAAGAAGCACTTATTGATGCTGTTCAGAAACCCTCCTGTGTATACTTCGTAGTGCCTAACGGCAAGACTGCAGGTATGGCTGGAGTAGATGACGGAGGACAGATCTGGATGTTATGTACAACCGCTATTCATGACTATCCCATGACCTTTGTTCGAGAGGCAAAGCGTTATGTTGAACGTCAAGAAGACAAGTTACTTTGGAATATCGTAGATAAACGTAACAAAGTACATTTAAAGTTGCTTCGATTCCTAGGGTTCAAATTTCTAAGAGAGATTGAACATGGACCCAACAAATTAACCTTTATAGAATTTTGCCGTGTGCTTAGGTGCTAAAGCTAAAGCTCAAAATGAGCAGCTAAAACGAAATTATAAGTATAAGCTCCAAAAACGTGAGCGAGAATGGATGCAAACCCTGTCTATGACTGGCGTTGAACGTGTCCAATATGAACAAGGTATAGATGCTAGCAATCTTAACTTAGCTAATACTTATACAGATATACAAGAACAGCATGGTAAGTTGGTGGACCAAATGGTCACTCAAAGCCAGTCTGATTGGAAAGAATATTTAGCTAAGAATGTAGGTGATCAACGTAAAGCAGCAGGACAACTAGGTAGATCTACGGATCGTATCAGTGCTGTTGACCTTGGTGCTTATCTTAAAAAAGGACATGATTATGCTCATCAACTAACTAATGCTGTTGGTGAACTAAATAAAGCAGGGATGAAAGCTGCTGGTCAAGCAAGGTCAGAGCAAATGCAAATGTTTGCTAACAATGCCTTCATGAAATTCCCCGACCTGACACCTCCTAAACCTGTTGGTCAGAATGTAGGTGCAGCTAAATTTATGGATGCATTACAAATTGGTAGTACAATTATTCAAACTGGTATGTCAGTTGCTTCTCCATTTATTATTGCTGCTGCTGGTAGTGATAGACGTTTGAAAGAGAATATTAAGAAACTAGGTGATTCACCATCTGGTTTAGGTATTTATAAATTTAATTACATTGGTCATGCTAAGAAGTATATAGGTACTATGGCTGATGATGTTATGAAAGTCATGCCAGAAGCTGTATTTACTATGGCTAACGGATTCCTTGGTGTCAACTACAATCTCATTGATGTACAATTTAAGGAGGTAGTATGAGTTACAATAGATATTATCAAGGCCCTGATTATCTTCCAAAATTAAAAGAGATTTATGCTAGACAATCGAGACAACTTCAAGAAGATCTACAAAATAAAATTGAACATAGTAAGCAAGTAGCAGAAGCTGATCCTGATGTAACAAAATTAGAATTAACTAAAGCTACCCTTGATGTTGTGGCGAAACTTGCACCACTTGCAGGGAAAGTTGCTAAAGGTCTGAGTGATAAAGCTAAGAAAGATAAACAAAAAGCATATAATAAGAAATCCATTACTGATAAACGTGCTCTTAGTTTAGGTTATAGAGCAAAAGCAGATGGACTTAATTTAGAAGATGAAGGCACTCTTAACAAATTAAAAGACCAATTAGCAGTTGAATATTTTGGAGTAACAGATTGGAGTACAGCTTCTCCTGAAATTCAAACAGAAGTTACTAATATCTTAACTAAAACTATTAATCTTACTCCTAGTGATTATGTAAGGAATCAAGAGTTTTCAGCAAGAGAAGCTGTTGCACGTTATACTAAAGAGGATTATATTAAAGCTATTGATGGTAACCCAACATTAATGGCACAATGGGAGAATGCAGATGCTGTTGATAAAGTTACTATACAACGAAACTGGATTGAAGATAATTTAGAAACACTTGGTTATAGTAAAGGTATGGGTGCTACTCTTTCAAAAGAGATAGACCGTATACTAGGTGTTACTGCAACTACTGGTAAAACTAAAGCTACAGTAAAAGCTGCAGCAGGTAAAGTTAATAGAGATAGAGAACAACTTATAACAGCTCTAAATACTGAAGGTGTGCCTGCTGCTAATGAAGTATTTAATTTATTAAAAAGAAGAACACTATTAAAGTTTGATATACCAGATGGACTTACAGCAAAACAACAAGCTACTGAAAGTTTAACTGGTGATTTATATAACTTAGGTAAAGAACGTAGGCTAACTGAAGATCAATTCAATAACCTGCTAGATACACCGTTAGTAGATACTGACGGTAAGTCATTACTACCTGATGGGTTTACAAATCTTCGTGACTTCTATTTTGATAAAGAGGGTTCACAATATCGACACGTATTATCTGGTATTAGACAAGGTGCAAATTTAACATATAACGAACTTGTTACTTTAGGTGAAAAAGATTATGCTAATTATTATGTACAGGCAGAGCGTGGTCAATTAGATCAGGCTGGTTATGATAATGCTGTAGGTAGATTATTATCTTTACCATTAAAAAATTCCAAAGCTAAACTTGAAGCCTTAGAAAGAGTTTTTACAAATGATCAAAGTAAAGAAACAACTGATAAAGTATTAGTAGAAAATAAAAATAAAATAGAACTTGGCTTACTTACTCAAGCAGATGTTGATAAAGAAACTAATGTAGTAGCTAAAAGACTATTAGAAACAGCCTTCAAACAACAAGAAGAAGCTAAGACTAATATTAATTTAGAAAAGGTATTAGCAGGTATAGTAGGTGATGTAGAAAAAGGTAAGAGAGGTCCGTATGGTACTGCAGGTGCCAGCAGCCCTACTCAACAAGTCAGTGCCGATCAGACTAACTTTTTCAAAAGAGATTTTTATGGCAGAGTTAGAGCAGCGATTGCTAGAAAAGAAATACCAGATTATACTCAAATTTTACGTGAAAGTAGAGCAGAATTAGCGTTACACCGAAAGGCCAATGGTTGGGGTATCGATGACTTGAATCATCCAGAAGCAGGTAAATATTCAATCGATGGTCCAAAGGGTGATTATACAAACTTTTCAATTAATTATGAAGGCGTTAGAAGCATGCCTGGTTATAACAACAGTGATGCTAAATTTACTGTTGAGAATGTTGCGAAGTGGGACGCAGGTTATGCTGATATGTTGAAACTTGATAGAAAGACACGTTTTGAAAAACCCAATGGTATCTATACTAATGGAATGCTAGGTTATTTTGCTGAAACAGGTCAAGTAACAGAGCAAATGAAACGAATAGCTAAACTAAATAATCTAAATATTAGTCGTGCATTAGGTTATGCCATAGACGCTAAGCTAGGTCCAAACGCCAGTGATGCTGATAAAATATTTGCAAAGAATTTCAATATAGCAAAACTTAATACTAAGAATAGACCTGATGAAGTTCTCTTAGGTAAAGCTGTTGATTCTGCAAAAGTATTGAAAGGTTTTGAAAACGACGATCTTTTAAAGCTTGCTAGTCAAGCAAGGCGACTAGGTTTTGATAGCTTATCTAGAAACGAAGTACTGAGATATATTTCATATCTAGGTCGAGAGAATCCTCAAGTCGAAAGTATGACTATAGCAGAAAAAGAAGCTCGTATCTTAGAACTTAAAAAAATAAAAGCGGAAAAAAATACGAGGATTATGGAAGGTATTCAAGAAACAGAAGACGAACGCAGATCTCCAGGATTCGGTTCTGATGCAAACCCAGCTTCAAGTGCTGATTATGAGACTGATTACATCTAATCTAAATAATTATGGAAGATGAAACTAATGTTAATTCTCGATCCCTAGAAGAGATAGACGCTGAACTTAATCAGTTAGAACTTGAAGTAGGAGATCAAGGACCATCTACGGATGTTCCGGTAGAATCTGACA
>VTLG01014865.1_pt1 | contig 23619 bp, 45 predicted proteins | sample 4694571 | NCBI WGS metagenome assembly VTLG01 (sample SAMN12604809, study PRJNA352737) | marine metagenome | biome: ENVO:00000447; feature: ENVO:00000209|ENVO:00000569|ENVO:01000036; material: ENVO:00002151; isolation source: viral sequences binned using virsorter ...
TGAAGTGATCGCGAGTGGGTATCCAGCAGAGCATGAATGTTTATTTGGTGGCTGGAATCCGATGCCTATTGAGATTCCACCAGACTCTTTGAATCCTTCTCACTATGACCTTTACGAATACAATCCAGAAGACCGAAAGAGAGCAGACAGTTGGTATTACTATGCGAGTAGTACTGCAGACTATGAGAAGGCTAAGAAAGATAATTATGCACTACCCTACTGGAAACCTAATTGTGGTTATATTTGCTGGGTGACTGAAGGTTACAATATAAAAGAAGTTGATTATGGTGTGATTCCGATTGAAGATATGAGGCCGCCTAGTGGAGCCTATGCTTTACAAGAGGCATTGAGAGGTGGACATAATAGAGTTGAGGTATTTGGATTTGATTCAATAGCTGGTGTGTTTTCTACCACTAGTCAGATAACCTACAATAAACACGATACTGATGATAGAAAAATGATAGAAGCCCGCATGGATAGGTGGATGACTTCTTATAAGACTATTGCAGATCATTATAATGAAATTGAAATAATATGGCATACGAAGACGGATTGATACTAATTCCAGCTAGATACAATAGTCACAGACTACCTGGCAAAGCTTTAAAAGATATAGCTGGTAAGACCATGATTCGCAGAACCTATGAACGGGCTGTGCTTTCTGGTATGGAGGCTATGGTGGTAACTGATGATAAACGAATAGTTGATGAATGTCTTAAATATAAAATTCCAGTAGACATAATTACAGAACCTTGTAAAACTGGAACTGACCGAATTGCAAGATCTTTTATGAAGATGGACTATTCAGTATCATGGGTTATCAATTTACAAGGTGATGAACCTTTCGCTAATCCAAATGATATATTGAAGGTGGCTGAACAAATGGAAATTGGTGATCATCATGAGGTTGTTAATGGCTTGACAGATATCACCAGTAAGGAAGATTTTTATAGTGAAACTATTCCAAAAATGATTTCGTGGGATGGTCTTTTGAAGTATGCATCGAGAGCACCAGTACCCTCTCCCTATGGCCCTACTAAAGAGTTATGGAATAGAGCTGCAAAACAACAAGTATGTATCTATGGGTTTAGAAGATACCACCTTGAAAGATTTTTGTCTAGAGATAAAACACCTCATGAAGCGTCTGAGGATATTGAGATACTAAGATTTTGTGAAATGAATATTCCAGTAAGAATGTTAGATCTTGAAGGAAGTCCAATTCATGTAGATACACCAGAAGACTTAGAACGTGCACAATTGATAGCAAAGGAATATGATGCCAAAAAGTAAGAACAATAGAAAAGGAAAATCCAGAAGAAATGATAGACGGCCGGTAAAAAGAAATAATATAATGGTTGGATCTCAGTCTGCAGATCCCTCTGTGAGGCCTTCCCATTTAAGATCAGGCCCAATCAACGAACCAGAGAGACAATGTAAATATCTAGACAGAGTAGCTACTCTCCCTAATGTATTTACACCAGATGAGTGTCAGCAGATTATTACTACTGCTCTGAATGATTGGCAAGAGAAAGAGTCTATGATTCAAAAAGATGCTGACGGAAAAATAGAACAAAATTTTATAGAAGACCTTGACTATAGAAATACTACTTTATTCGTTCCACCAGAGCCAGATGAATGGTTGTTCTCTAAGATATTGGGTGTAATTCAATCGTTTAATCAGAGTAAGGATGGTTATGGTTTTGATATTAAAGGTATGGCTGAACCACCTAATGTAATGAGATATCTAGCTCCAAACATTCATCCACAAAATAAGCCTGGCAAGTATGACTGGCATATGGATGTTGGCCCAGGCCCAGTTCCCTCTATGAGAAAGATTAGTTATAGTATTCTTTTAAATCCAGGCGAATATGAAGGTGGAGAGTTGGCGTTTCATATCGGTAGAAATACAGATCCCTATCCTGGCCAGAGCGACTCAAGTGCGATGGGAAATATAGTTATCTTTCCTTCTTATTTGATTCATAGAGTTTTATCAATGGTTTCTGGAACTAGATATGCGGTTGTCGGCTGGGTACACGGCAATTCGTTTGTGTAGATAAATATAGTTATGGATAATAATCAAGGTATGAGTTACCAAGAATTGATCTCTCAATTGAAAACCATGAAAGATCAAATACAAAAACATAAAGAACTAGTTAGAGAGAATCATCTTTTAGATTCTCAATATTGGTATATTTGTACTCAACAGAATAAGGGTATGCTTGAGCCTATAAAAATTTTCAAAGAGCAAGAAAAGACTTGACAATGTATTAAAGATTTGAGATAATAAGGTCAAATAGTTTAGAAACCCCTTTGAGAAAGACCTATGGAAATCAAACTTCATGCTAGAAACATTGACACAAAACTGAGAGTTGCTCTCTACGCAATGACTGAGTTTGCTATGGCAAAACTCGTTCCATCCAGCCGATTACGAAATAACATTTCAATAGACATTCATCTTAAACACCATTCAGAAAATGGTGAAGCAATGTTGTCTGAATTTACCAATCCAAAAAGACCTAGAGAATTCAAAATTATCGTTGACCATCATCGGGCAGAGATAGATGATTATAATAGAACAAGATCCGATACTGAGTGGGGCCATGAAATTTTGAAGACCCTTGCTCACGAACTGGTTCATGTGAAACAGTATGTATTGGGTGAGTTGAAACCAGTTAATAATGGATTTGTATTTAAGAAAACTCTTTATACTCCAAATACTCTTCTTGATTATTTTGAGTCACCTTTTGAGGTAGAGGCCTATGGTAGAGAAAAAGGTTTGTTGGTAGCCTTTTTAGGAAAGTGGAAAATGATTGAAGAAGAAATGGGAATATTAGGAATAGAAATGTAAACATGAAATTTGGTTATGAATTTATATTTGACATAATATCAGAAGATGTAGCTCATATTGTTTCTTCTCATATCTCGGATGTATCTCTTATTAGAGGTAAAGGATTTCCGTCTGCAGAACATGAACTTACATTGAATGTAAACAGTTCACCTGTATTACATACTTTAATTGTTATGTTAAAGCCAAGGATAGAGCAGATAACTTCAAAGGAATTGATTCCAACTTATTATTATTCAAGAGTCTATCTTAATGGTTCAGATATGTTTGAACACTTGGATAGACCAGAGTGTGAATATTCAGTCACTATAAATTTAGGACAATCAGACCCATATCCATTTTATATCATGAATGCTCAAACTAATGAGTATGATGAAATATACATGGGGCCGGGCAATGGTGTAGTTTATAAAGGATGTGAACAGAAACATTATAGACCAGAATTTACAGGAACTTGGTATAATCAGATATTTTTACATTATGTTACAGATCCTATAGATAAAGAACTTTTACCAAACACAAAAGAATTAAGAGAAACAACTCATACTAATTGGAAAAAAATAATATGAGCATTTATGAAATGATGCGAATAATAGGGCATCCGATAGACCTTTTAGGTTATCGGCTGTGAAACTGATAATAGCATTAGACAATACAAAATTTGATAAAGCTTTTGAGTTGATGATTTCTCTGGCGCCCTATGTCGATGGGTTTAAAATAAATCATATATTACTTGAACATACTACTATGTTTGAAAATTATGAAGGTGATCTTTTTGTAGACTTAAAACTATTTGATACACCACATACTGTTTGTTCAGTTATAGAAAATATTCTTGAGAAGGGTGCCACAATGACAACCATCTCAACTTTTAACAATAAAGATGTATTTAATAGTCTTCTTCAATATTCAGAAGATATAAAATTATTAGGTGTAACATATCTTACCAGTTGGACTGAAAATGAACAGTTTGAGATTACAAGAGAAGTTAAACGTAATATGTGGCAACGACACATTGATAGAATAACTAAAGCTGGATTTAGAGGACTTATTTGTAGTGCTCAAGATATTAATGACATTACTGAAATAAATCCAAGATTATTGAGAGTGTGCCCAGGCATTACTTTTAAAAGTAGTAATTCTGGTCAAGTAAGAACTGCATCTCCGCGTATGGCCCAAGAGAGTGGTGCTGATTATGCTGTGATTGGCCGTAGTGTAACAAAAGCTTATCATCCAGTAGAAACAATTAAGGCTATAAAAAAAACTATGGAGTTTAGATTACTAATTGAAAAATTAAATTAATGGAAATTTTTATTTCAGCTCCCTTTGGTAATTATATACAACCAAAAAAATGTATACCAGTAACTGGCACATGGACTCTTGAATCAAGAGGAAATCGGTTATGGAAAATTCTTACTACTCTGAGGTATAATTCTAAATTAGAGGGATGGCAAAATAAGTTAGGTCTTCCAAACCCAGGCATTCTTAAAGGCCTTTCTAAAATCCTTCCTCATCAAATTTTATCTGTCGCGGAGATAAAGGATGGAGATTTTAAATTACTCTCCAAGATTGTACCATTTGACCAAAATATTGAAATCAATTTATCATGTCCTAATGTAGATGCTCTCACTTCTTGGAAATCTATAAAATATTTTATGGATACAGATTTGAGACACTATTGTATTGCAAAAGTTGGCCCTCTAACTTCACTAGATGATTTAAAGTTTTTAATAGATGAGATAGGACTAAAACAATTGCATTTTTGTAATACCCTACCTTTAAGTAACAATAGAGGTGGCATTAGCGGGAAAATTCTTATTCCATATACCAAAGATTTGATTCGGGTAACTAGAAAAAATTGGGGTAATGATATTGAAATTATTGCAGGGGGTGGAATACAAAATATTGGTCATGCTACAGAATATTTAAACGAAGGAGCAAATCATATCTCTTTGGGTAGTGTTTGTTTTCATCCATTAAAGTTATGGAAATTATTAAGAGCACTAAATGGCTAGACCTAAAAATAATTATAAAGAATATGAAAGTTCAAAAACTGTAAAACTAAGTGACGGAAAAATAATTGAGTTAATTACTGTATTAACATATACACCATATGATGGAGGAAAAGGATATATTGTAAAAATTAAGGAGAAGTAATGATCGCATATACTCATTTGTCTATGATTGCATTTGTGATATTAGGTTTATCTATGGTAAGGTTACTAATTGCATTTAGTTCATTATTATCAAAAAATCATAATGATGATCCAGACGATGATGTGTTTTTTTATTGGCCACATACAGCTATTTCTTTTATAACCTTTTTTACTATTATATTGTTTTGGTGGACTTCATATCCATTAAGGGATTTAAATTACTTTCCAAATTCTGGATGGAATCTATTCTCATTTCTACTGTATCTTTCTGTGCCATTTATATTTTTTATGATTAGTGAGGTAGTTGTACCACATGAGGATGAAACTAAAGCAATAGAAGTTGATTTAAAGCAATACTACTACAAACACCACAAAGTTATATTAGGATTGGCAGTAGCATTACAATGTTGTCTACTTGCAAATCTTTTTGTATTTTTTAAGGGGGAGTTGATATCAATGAAAGTCATAGGTAGAGTTATCATGTTATGCATCATGACTCCTATGATATGGAGTTGTAATAAAAGATTACATGAAATAGGTATGACTATTTTCTTTTTAGGATTTATCTATACCATTTTCAAGTACCATATCTACCCTGTAATATAGTGACTAGAAAAAAAATGCAGAATTGTCTTGACATTATAGCCAGAATTTGAGATAATAGCTATGTAAGATAAATGATTAACCTCAAATGAGAAAATATTATGAGAATGGAAATTGAAAAAGTTTTAGAAGCAATGAGAGAAGATTATAAACGATGGAGTATGGCTACAAGAACTGTTCATCAAAATGTTGAAGAGTTTAATCGAGCTATTGATATTCGTGAAAAAATGACTGAAGAATATTGTAAAGGTCTTGAAGTTACTGAAGGTAGTCGTTACTGGAAAATTATTTCAAATGATCGTGGTGGTGGAAGATCTGTTAAAGGTTTTATCGCCAAAGCTGGAGATAAAAAGTTCATGGAAGGTGACTTGTTAAAAGCCGCTGGATGGAATGCTCCTGCTAGAAACTTTGCCAGAGGTAACGTACTGTCTGGAAGGGGTGTTAACTCTGTAAGATGGACTGGCATTGGATAATGGGTATCATTGAGAGTGCTATATGGTTTCTTCCTTGGCTAACGGAAGCTTGGTTGTGGGAGAAATCAGTCAACATTGCAATAGGTTTATCGTTGATATTTGTTAAACCTCGTAACTGGTGTGTAAACTATGATGAAGCAGGATACGATAGTATATTTTATTGTCTGTAAAAAAATGCAGATTTGTCTTGACAAGCTTCACTCATTACTGTAGAATAGTAGGTAAAGAGTGAGAAAAATTAACCTAAATGAGAAAATATTATGAGTAATTTGAAAGTTGCAGAAACAATCCTAGAACAATTAGGTGGAAATCAATTCCGAATGATGACAGGTGCTAAGAATCTTGGTGGAACAGAAGATTCCCTTTCAATGAGAATTGGTAGAAATAGTTCAAATTCTAATTATCTGAAAATCACATTGAACTCAATGGATATGTATGATATGGAATTTTGTAAACTTACCAGAATGGGTGAGAAGAAGTCTGTTACAGAATATAAAAATGTGTATAACGATTTGATGAGAGGAACATTTACTGCTCATACAGGAATGTATACTTCATTATTTTAAGAGAAGATTATGGAAATTGATTTAAGTTTAAACCGCCCCCTTGAAGAACTTGAAAATTCTTATTGGGAATTTATTAATAAAACCGAAGGCGAAGATTCCGCCAATTGGCCTGTGTCAGTACAAGAAGATTTTTCAGCACTTGAAGGATATCTTATGAGGCAGGATAGATTATAATTAAATGCAGAAATGTCTTGACAAGCTCTAGTCATTTCTGTATAATAGTTAGTGAAAGGTGAGAAAAGGTTCTCACCTATTTGACGAATCTTTAACGAGAATATATTATGAGTACTAATTCCTTAGTTGCGTATTTGAGAGAAAATGGATCAGTTGTTTCATCCTATGTACATTACGATGGGTATGCAACTGGTGTCGGTGAAATGTTATTAGAAAATTATAATTCAGATAAATGTGCAAGGGATCTTGCAACAACTTTGGGTTATGCATCTTCTTTGGGTGAAACAGTTACTGCATCTCACGAAGATCGTGCAAATACCGATGAGGCTATAGTTCATACTTCCTTTGAAGAATTTGAAGAATATGTTCGGGAAAATAGTTATCTTGAATATGTTTATGTTTGGAAAAATGGTGAATGGATGGTAAGTTCTTATACTCTGGAAGTTGAAGGGGTTGGAAGGTATGCTGAATACAACTCTATTTGGAATGGTTGGGAAAAACTTGTTACTGTTTATATTCGTGAAGGTAACAAGACTGTTGCTCGTTGGAAAAGGATGGTTGCAGAAGGTAATCTTCCCCATGAGTATTTGGATCACGCTAATGAATTAGATGTAATAGTTTCTAGATATCATCGTGCTGCAATGGCAGTAGTTGTTGATAATGTTGTTTCAGAATGGAGAGAGTCAGTATAATGGTTATTATGGTTACAAAATACACACTACGAATTAGCATAGTATTTTTTATTGTATATTCGTATGTATGCTTTTTTGATAAGTGGAATTCGTTTTTTATAAATTTATTATGACATTACATAGAGTAGCACCAGGCTGTACATTTGAGTCTGAAGATGAAGTAGCAATGAATCCTGTGATAGGCCGAAAGACATCGGTTGCAGTCAAAGAACCCAAACCATATTACAGGACATCTGAGCTGGATAATATTCCAGATAATTTTGTTGAACGTATGAAATCTTTCAAAAGATCTGAAGTACGCACAGAGGAACGTGAAGTTATAACACCAGACGGCTTTGCAGTTTCCATTGCGTATAATAAGTCTGGTTATCAATTAATTCCTAAAGAGGATTTATAATATGAAAAAAATAAGTAGACAAGTTGTGAATGACTCCGTTGCCAATTTTTTGAAAAACGGAGGAACAATAACGAAACTACCAGACGGGCCAAATTTTCGGTATCACTCTCATAGTGTTCGTGTTCCATCTTCAATGTCTGTTGACACTACTGCTACACAAGAACCAGCCAATAAGAAACAACTCAGACACTTTGAAAAATCTGCGGTATGAGTGCTAAACATAAATATACTGTTGAGATTTTATATCACTTCAATTGTGGATTTTGTGGGTACTGGTGGTCTTACGCGGTTACACCATCTACTCAATCAGTAGATATTAAATTATCTGATGAAAAGGTTTATTGTATGCATTGTGGTCACACACAATCAACTGAAATTAAAGAAGGATTCTGGCTAGAAAAAATGCAAAATAGCGCAGAAAAAACTTGACAAATTTAGCCAGCTTCTGTATAATAGTAAGTAAAGAGTGAGGAAAAGATTCTTACTCAAAACTTAAATGAGATTGATAATGAAAAAAAACGAAACATACTTTGTGGCAAGATTGCTTAAGAAGGGAGAATTTCTTTCTTCAGAAATTTTTGAGTCTCTTGAAGAGGCAAGACTCTGGGCAATGAAAGAAGCCAAACTGTTAATATCAGATTTGGAAATGTTAAGAATGACTAATGTTGGTGATATTTGTGTCGAAATTGATAAACACTTTTTTGGTTATGAGATTTCATCAGAAGAACTTTTGAAAAATAGTGTGAGGGTATCTTGAAAATCAAATCAACCAAACAATTCTGGTGGAGATTTAACTACCTCAAACGAAATGGTGCTGAAATAACCATTACAGATAGAACGCGTCCATTTGATTTGAAGGAATGGAACAGGGTAGAATTATTAGTTCGTAAACGTGTCCGCTGGGAACTTGGTTCTGAAGGATACGCAACTTGGTCTGAATGTGGGTATCATGACATACCTACTTTAGCCAGAGCATATGGTATAAAATGAAAACAGCGACATTGGAAGTCTTAGAAGAAGGCGAGTTGATATTTGGTACTCGCACAAACGGAAGTTACTTTGTACGAGAGTATGAAGATAACATTGAAATGGGTGGCTCCTTTTTCAAAACAGAAGAAGAAGCTAAAACTTATATTGAAAAATTTAACGAGAAGTAATTATGAAAATGTGGATTGAAGAAATTGCAGGTGCTATAATATTGTTTGGTATGATGTATGTGGTTGCGATCATTATTTTAAGTTTATAAATTATTAAGAGAACCTAAGCATTCTGAGAGGTGGAAGGTATATGGTTCAGAGATGGCATCAGTTCGTAGACTGCTCTGCTAGGGTAACTCCCCCTAATGTGGCTCTGAGGTAGGAATGTTATGTGTGAGTGTTGCAGTCGGGATGTAAGAAACACGATGACAGCATACGCTAGAGAGGTGATGACGATTCGTGAGAAGTTCGCAGACTCAAGACTTTAGGTATCGAAGTACAAGGACACTAGCATGGTTCTCTTTTTTTTTAAGAAAAAAATATGTGGATAGCAATATTTCTTTTTACAGTTTCATTAAATGCACAAGTAGATAAAATATTTTCAAGTGAAAAAGAATGTTGGAATCATTATGGTAAAAAATCTAACACACATTTATATCAAAGTAAAACACATGGTCTTGTATGGTTAAGCTGTGAAAAGTACTCAAATATGAGAGGTAATGATACCTCAAAATTTCCATTGACTATATTATTACCCACACCAACCAAAAAATAAAATGTACAAACCACTACCAGATTGTGTAACAATAAAAGAATCCCCCATTAATGGATTTGGTCTTTTTGCTACTGAAAGAATTCCTGCAGGAACTTATATTGGAATAGTTCATGTTATTAGTGAAAATGTACGAGAAGGAATTGTGAGAACACCACTTGGTGGGTTTGGGAATCATTCAGATACCCCAAACTGTTTTAAGGTAAAATTAGAAAATAATAATTCTTGGATAGGTGCTTCAAAAGATATAGAGCCCAATGAAGAGATAACTTGGAAATACACCCTTTATGAGATAAAATAATGGCTAGAAAAAAGACAGTAATAAAACGTGAAAAACTTGCTCCTGTTAAGAAAAAACGAAAACTTTCTGAAGAGGCAAAACAGAAATTGAGAGATCGTCTTGCAGTGATGAGGGCTAATAAGAAACCCGCAGAGTATAAAAATGTAGCAAAGTCTGTTTTGGCACTTCCCGATGATGACAAATATTCTTTCAAGAATGTCAAAGCCTGGATTCGTAAGTCAAAAGATTTGGTTGCTGAATATAATAAAACAGCACGGAGCATGAGAGTTCCGCCACAAGAAAAACAACGAGCTTCAAATGCAGCCGACCATAAAAAGGTATATATTCGATATTGTGAGTATTACCTAAAAACTGGTGATTGGATTTCTACATTTTCTGGTGAAGATGAAAATAACGTAGTAGTTCCAAAATGTATTGCCATGGCTTATTATAAAGATGGCACTCCTAAGAGAACTACAGGAGTTTTTTATCCAGACATTAACATGGTATGGAAACAAGACATGATTGAAGCAGATTATGTACCTATGGAAACTGTGTCACAAACAGTTGCAATGACAGACAAACAATTTACATCAAATCTTTAGGGGGGCCGGGAGCCTCGTTCCCGCGGGGCGCCTCTCTTTCGTTATAAATAGTCAGTAGAGGGCTGTATCGAGCAACCCCCTACCTAAACAATAACGAACTATGAAGGAGTCCGCTTATGTCTATAATATATATTCCTCAAATATCATCTCGTGCAATTGAAGTCTCAGATGAAATACCAGAAGATGCAATTCAAGAATGGGGTGGAGATTCCTTAGGCCGAAAGAGTAGAAATTATGGTAGAAAGTTTTCAGCTGAACATAGGAAAAAATTGAGTGAAGCCCACAAAGGAATCCGGCATACAGAAGCTACTAAGAAAAAGATGAGTATATCTATGAGGGGTATTCCTAAAAATCGAACACAACCTTATTCACCACTATCTACTGAACATAAAAAGAAATTGAGTGAACTTGCAAAGGGAAGACTACATTTATCCGAAACTAAAAAGAAAATGAGTGAAACTCGGCTGGGTAAAAAAAGAGGCCCATATAAGAAGAGACTTGACAAATCATAAAAGTATGGTATAATAATAGAATATAACGATAGCAGTGTAAAGAGGGCCCAGCACCAGTAGGTGTAATCTGAGTGCCCCGCCTTTCTCACCTTTTCTAATTGTTGCTAGTCCTTCAGCTAGGAAAGTTTAAATAGGGGATTCATCACTCTGGAAAACCAATAACCAAGGTGTCCTTTTTACACACGCATTAATTAATGGAGAATTATGAGTTTAAATATAGATTTTAGTGGTGACCAACCAGAAGAAAATGAACAAGGCGTAAGTCCAAAGGCAGCTGGTGGTACAGAGTTATCTCGTAAATGGTTGTTTGATAGAATAGATCCCGAATTAAGAGATTACTTTCAATTCATTTCTTCTAGGAAACGAAAGTTAGAAGATAAACCAAGATTGTTTTGGGTTCATGATTTGGCTCAAGATCCAGAAGTAGCATTTCTCAAAGAGAAATCTAATGCTATGTTGGACTTTGAGAAAATTATCTTTGTATCTCATTGGCAACAATATCAGTATGGTGTTTATCTTGGTGTACCTTATGATCATGGAGTCACGATTCAACACGCCATAGATCCTATTCCAGAACATAAGAAACCAGAAGACAAAATTACTTGTATTTATTTTTCAACTCCACATAGAGGTCTTGAAGTACTTCTTGAGTCGTGGCGGTTGATGAAAGAGAACTTAAAGAGTGAAGCTGTAGATAAGGCTGAGTTAAAGGTCTTTTCCAGTTTTCAAATTTATGACCGGCCCCACATGGATGAACAGTTTCGGCATGTGTATAAGAAGGCTCAGGACATGGATCAAGTTCACTATTCTGGTTCTGTACCAAATGATGTGATTAGAGAAGAATTACAAAAGACACATATACTGGCATATCCAAGTACTTACATGGAGACTGCTTGTATTTGTGCTATTGAAGCCATGAGTGCAAAACAGTTAGTGGTGTGTCCTAATCTTGGTGCACTTCCAGAAACGACAGCAAATTTTGCTTTTATGTATGGATACGAACCAAGTCCAGATAGGCATGTTCAAGTTCATGCTCACATCCTTGCTCGTGCTATCAACTCTTATGGAGATGATGGTACTCAGGCTCTTCTAGATCTTCAGAAGGGATATTTCGATATGTTCTATGATTGGAAGACCAGAATAAATCAATGGAATGCGTTCTTAACTAGTTTGAAAGAAAATATAGAGGCAGTAAAAAAATGATATTATTAGATTTTAGTCAAGTAATGATTGGTTCGTTTATGGCAATGGGCCGTGGTAGTGTGGTTGTTGAAGAAGACCTATTACGCCACACAGTTCTAAATACTGTAAGAATGTATAAGAACCAATTCAAAGAAGCTTATGATGCAGGTGGAATGGTGATTTGTTGTGATTCTTCTCATAATTGGAGAAAGGAATCATTTCCAGAATATAAGGCAAATCGTAAAACTAAACGTGAAACTGATACCACCGATTGGAAGAGTTTATTTGAGTTTTTACATGAAATGATTGATGACTTTAGAAGTTATTTTCCATATAAGGTGATGAAGATAGATAAAGCCGAGGCAGACGATATCATCGGTGTACTGACTAAAGAATGCCAGGAAACTCCAACAGTCATTATTTCAAGTGATAAGGATTTTATTCAGCTTCAAAAATATGAAGGAGTCCGTCAATGGTCACCTTTGAAGAAAGACTATATAACAGATAATCCCGAAGAATCTTTATATGAAAAAATTATACGGGGCGATACTGGTGATGGTGTTCCAAACATATTATCATCGGATGATGTTTTTATAACAGAAGGAAAACGGCAAACACCCATCACCAAGAAGAAAATAGATGCTTGGAGGGGTAAATCACCAGAAGAATTTTGTACAGGAGATATGCTCAGAAACTACCATAGAAACAAAACAATGGTAGATTTGGGGGAAACTCCAAACTCAATTCGTATAAATATTAGGAAACAGTTCGCCGAGCAGAGTCCAGTAAAAGGCAAACTCATGAATTATTTTATTGAAAAGAAATTAAAGAACTTGATGGAATACGTTGGAGATTTTTAATCATGGCTATATCATTAGTAACTATATTAGAGGATGTTGCAAAGGCTAAAAACAAAAAGGAAAAAAAAGAGGTACTTCTTAAACATGGAGACAATGGCGCTTTAAAAGAAATATTAAAATATACTTATGACCCGAACATAAAATTTCTCTTACCGCCTGGAAATCCCCCTTATAAATCCGTAGTGGATGAAACAGAAAATCCTACTTACTTATACGGATTAGTGAGGAAATTGTATTTATTTGTAGAGGGTGGAAATCCAAATCTTAAATCACAAAGAAGAGAATACCTTTTTATAGAATTATTAGAAAGCATTCATCCTAAAGAGGCCGAAATATTATTACAAGTAAAAGATAAAAAACTTAAATGTAATGGCTTAACCTATAACCTTGTAAAAGAAACATTTCCGAGATTAATAACTTGAAAACACTAAAATCCATCGAGGATAGAATAGTAAATCTACAGAAGATAGCCAGCGATGGTGAAACTTCTGTGGTGGAAGCTGAAATTCGGCACTTTGATTTAGTGGGTATGATTCCCAATCAAATCAAGGTTGTTCTTGCTCGTGACTTTGGAGTTTCTTTAACTATGGATTGGGATAATTCCAATCAGCGTTTTTCAACATCCGTTGATGGCGTGACTTACAACTCCAGCTTTGACCACAAAGCGTATATGATAGAGCCATGGGAACATGGAGCAAGCTACGCCCGTAGCTCTCGCCGCCGATAGACTTCCGAATTTAAATCTAAAATACTAGGAGAATATGAAGAAGTTCATAGTATCATTTTTAGCATGTATGTTGTATTTTACAGCAATGCTAAACTCAGGAACTACACATAAAATTTGGATACCAGATAAACCATTAGTGTTTAATCCAATACAAACGCCAAATCAAATAAGAACTACTGTAGCTGGAAAAACTACAATATACCAGATGGTAGATAAAAAAGAATTGGAGTGTATGTCCAAAAATATATATTTTGAAGCAGCTCTTGAATCTACTGCAGGTAAATTGGCTGTAGCACAAGTAACCATGAATCGTGTGAAATCAACAAATTATCCAAATACTGTTTGTGCGGTTATCACACAAGGTAAACACTATGCATCTGGACATCCAGTAAGAGATCGTTGCCAATTTTCGTGGTACTGTGATGGAAAAGGAGATGACCCACATAAAGGAAGAATGTGGAGAGACTCAGCAGCAGTTGCTGAGTATGTTTTGTCAACTCCTACTTTGATGGATATTACAGATGGGGCCACTCATTATCATGCAAACTATATTGATAGTCCAAAATGGGCAGACCCCAAACGTAAAACAGTAGCGATTGATACTCATATTTTTTTCAATCATTCGCGAAAAAAATTAAGAAAAGACTTGACAAGCTTATAATAAATCTGTATAATAGTACATGAAGAGTGGGGATTTGTCCCCACTCTAACCCTCTAATTGAGATTTGATTATGACAATGATTGAAAAAAGAATAACTGAGATAATTAGTACTGAACATTTGACTAGTGCCGTTGAGGCAATAATAGAGTTGATAAACGAATCATATTCTGAAGGATATTCGTTTGCAAAAAATGAAACTGAGTTGATAGAAGAAGTATCAACTGCACTAGCAGCAAATTAATTTATGAATATTTTTTTTCTGGACAAAAGCCCAGATGATGCGGCAGAAATGCACTGCGACAAACATATCGTGAAGATGATACTGGAATACTCCCAGCTTTTATCGACAGCACATAGAGTTCTTGATGGTGATGATGTTCATCCAGACTTATATAAAATTGCCCACAAAAATCATCCCTCAACCATATGGACACGCTCATCAATACAACATTATAGTTGGTTGTATAGATTGTTTAGAATGGTAAGTGCAGAATATAGTTTACGATACAGTAATAGTGAATTTAAAGTTCACAAATCGTGGGATAAACTTGGTAAAATTTTAGAGTGGGCTCCAAAAAATATTAAAGATACTGGTTGGACTGACCCCCCACAATGTATGCCCGATTACTGTAAAGATGATGATGTGGTCAAGGCTTACAGGAACTACTACATATTAGAGAAGAGTAATTTTGCTGTATGGAAATATAGTCGAACACCAAAATGGTATGAGCAAGGACTTGTTGTAAATTAAATGGAAAGGAAACCCAATGCCTAATTATGATTATCATTGTGAAGAGTGTAACCATGAGTGGGAAGAACAACTACTCATTGCTAAAAGAAATGAACCTCTTGACAAACCTTGTGTTAAATGTTATACTGAAGGTTCAGTAAAACAAAAGATAGGAGTGCCTTTATTTGCATACGATAATGTAGCATCTAAAGGTCACACGAAAAAAACACCAGATTGGTTGACCGATAAGATGAAAGTAATTAAAGAAAAACAGCCTGGTGCAAACTTTACAATTCCAGGCTGATATGACTTACAAATATAATTTTGAAAATGCAACAGAAAAACGAGCAGCGGATGAAAAATACGGACATATCCTTATGCCTGATCCAGATGGTCAAGTAAAACATCCAGAACATTTACAACAACACGAATACCTACAGATACTACAACGTGAAGCACTCAATGGAAATGTGGAAAAGGTTAGAGAGATGATTGATAACCTTCCAGAGCATCAAAAAAAAGACACAATCCAAATAATAAAGGCTTCAGTAGAATCGGTAGGAAGAACTATAGAATTATGAAAAAAATATTATGTCTTATAGTTTTTATATTATTGTCACAATCAATTAAAGCTCATCCAGACGGAATAAAACCATATTGGTATCCATCAGCTTATGTCTATGGATTTGTTAAAGGATGTTGGGAATCATTTTCAGAAAGACAAGCATTTACAGAATTTTGGCCAGCAGAAATACAAGAAGTATGTGGATGTGTTCTAGATAGTCTAAGACATTCTCTAACATGGGAAGAAGTTGAAAGTAAGAACTCTACAAAGTTTGATGAAATTGTTGCAGGGGTATTACCTATTTGTATTTTAGAACAAACTCAAAAAAAGAAAAAGTGAGCAGATAACAAGTGAAAAAATTTAATCATGTAGGTAGTAAATTACAAGACTTACTAACAGAAAATATTGACGGAAAGAGGCATTATGTTACACCCGATGGGAATAAGTATATATCAATCACCTCACTTTTATCAAACCTCTCCAAAGCTGGTATACAGAAGTGGAGAGAACGCGTTGGAGCGGAAGAGGCCAATAGAATCTCCACAAAAGCTTCAAGACAAGGTAACGCTGTCCACAAGTTATGTGAACGCTATATCCAAAATGAAGAAGGTTTCTTAGCAGAGTCAATGCCACATTTAGTGGAAATGTTTGAGTCAATACAACCACTACTTGAACGAATAAATAATATACATTGTGTAGAAGGTGCATTGTATTCTGATGATCTTAAACTTGCTGGTAGAACAGATTTGATTGCTGAGTTTGACGGAAACTTGTCAGTCATTGATTATAAAACTTCTCGTAAAATAAAAAATTGGGAGATGTGTCATTCTTACTTTATGCAAGGAGCCTTTTATGCTATAGCATATGAAGAAAGAACTGGAATTCCAGTACACAATATTGTAATTATTATGGCAGTAGAAAATGAAAAGCCACTGTTGTTTAGAGAGACTAAAGAGAGATGGTTGAATCCCTTGAAAGAGGTTCAGTATAAATATATGTAAGTAAATTTGTTTGATGACCTAAAAGGGTATCTTATAAGACATCGGTGCAATTCCGATCAGCTCCACCAAAGGATCATATGGAGAAAGCAGGAATAATACTTGTAGTATCTTTGTTATTGTGGTGTGCAATAATATACGGATTAGTATATTTCGGAATAATATGATTCGTTGATGGGGCTGCAATAGAGTTCGATTGTGAGAGAGAGTATTAGAGAGAACAAATAGGGTGATGACCAACATCACAAACATAATCGCAAACAACGCTGATTATACACCCGCATCTTCTTATGCACTTGCTGCGTAATTAGATAGCCGAGTTCGGACATTTAGTCTTAGGGGGGTCACTTGGGAACAGAAGAATACCCCCGCTACACTTACGAAAGATAAAATGGCTATTATAGAGAATCAACCAACTACATCTAAACAAACAAAAGCAACTAGAGAGCGATTTGAACGTGATATAATAAGAGGTGATAAACCACCATACTATCTAGTTCCAGAAGTCTATGAAAAGAATACAGGAATGTCTTACAAAAACTTTGACCTTCCATATAATGCTGGTAGATGTACTGTTTCTTGGCCCAATAATAAAATGCAATTTGAATGGAGATTAGCTAATGGCTGAATATATCAACGAAGAACCTTGTGAATTTATTTACAATATAACTGCTGTAGAAAAGATTGTTGATGGAGATACTATTGATGCAGTTTTTGATTTGGGCTTCGATGTAAGGATATGTAACAGAATTAGATTGCTAGGAATAGACACACCAGAATCTAGAACAAGACACAAGAATGAAAAAATCTATGGTAAGTTATCTAAAGCCGCATTAACATCGTGGATACATTGGGCAATATTGTCAGACAGAGATGATATTGAAATACAATGTAGATGCCCAGAGTCAGACAGTCGAGGAAAGTTTGGTAGAGTATTGGGTGAGATTTGGATTAACTGTACAGAAGATGGACATGAGTTTGGTGGATGGACAAATGTAAATAAGTGGATGTGTGAAAATGGATATGCAGTAGGATATACTGGTCAGAACAAAGATGATGTAAAGAGTGAACATTGGAAAAATAGAGAACTTCTAGCAGAACAGGGTGTTCATGAATTACTACAATGGGATGAAGACTAATGGCAAAGATACAAATACACAAACCCAAAATAAAAATACCAAAAAATATTAAGAAGTCAAGACAAAGTGATAGCAAAGTAAACACTGCTAAAGAAATGATAAACGCTTCAGAAGAAGCATTGTGGGGGAAAGATCCTGTGGAAGCTCTAAAGTTTGAACGAATAGAAAGTAGAAAAAAGATGAACTGGATGGCCAGATTCACACTTTCTTTAATTACAGCTGGAACATTTTTAATATTATTGTATCTGTTATTTTTTTCAGATCTCAAAGATGGCCATCGCGATCTAATTAATATTTTGGTGGGTGCCTATGTCGGAGTGCTGGCCAAGTCAACTGATTACTGGTTCAAAGATAAAGATGATGCTGAAGATAAAGAGTCTCAACAATTACATGCCGCAAATGGTGGTAGTACAGTAGAAGGGAAAGAAACTAATGGCTGATTTTAATGATTTCGGTTTTAGTACAGTTAGTGAAGACGAATACAAAGCTCAACATACTTCTGAAGTTAATACAGCAAAGGAAGTAGCTTCTACTGCAACTGCTAGTATGAAACCCGAATTAGAAAAAATAGAATCTAAGATTTCAAGTCTTACTGATAGTATGAGAGTTATGCAAGATGATCTTGAATCAAGGAAAGAAGAACTTAAAGATAAGTGGAGTGCTAAAATGAATGAAGTAGAAGATTTAATTCTTCCACTCCTACAAAATCTTGCTAAGGATGGTGATAAGAGAGAATGGATTCGATGGCCGAATCGAACAGACCTCTTAAATAAACAGATTGATGCAATCACAGCTGTAACGAGAGGTGATTATTAACAATCAAAGAATGTCAACTTGCAAAACGTGCGGGAAAAGATATTACTCAAAACAAGAATATAGAACTTATTGTAGTAGAAAGTGCTTTCCTCGTCCTAGTTGATAAATGGAGAAAAAACAATGATATAATTATATAACCTTCTAATAAGAGACATTATGGCAAGTGAAGAAACTAAAAAAGAGGTGAGTAGCTTAACCGATGCAGGATATCATCTCATGTTTAGTGATATTGATGTAAACTCTGTTCAAAGTGCTATCGAATGGATTATGGAAGCAAACCTCACTACTGATAAAAAACATAAAGAATTAAATCTTGTTATATGTTCACCCGGCGGGGATCTTCCTGCTTGTTTTGCTCTTATTGATGTTATGAGAGGTTCAGCTATTCCGATAAAGACTACTGGACTTGGATTAATTGCTTCTTGTGGATTACTTCTTTTTATTTCTGGAACAAAAGGTTACAGAAGATTAACACCAAATACATCTATTCTATCTCATCAGTTTAGTTGGGGTACATTTGGTAAAGAACATGAACTCTTTGCTGCACAAAAAGAATATGACCTTACTACAACAAGAATGATTAGACACTATAAAACCTGTACTGGTCTTGAAGATGATAAAATAAGACAATACCTTCTTCCACCACAAGATGTGTGGTTGGATGCTAAGGAGGCTAAAAAACTAGGAATCTGTGATGAGATTAAGGAATTTTAATGGCACTACAAACACAAACATCAAGTGAATTTTATACAAAGATTGTAGAGTTAGTTGAAAAAACTAAATTAAGTTATATGGACGCCATTCTTCATTATTGTGATCAAAATGAAATGGAGCCAGAGACTGCGGCCCAGTTGGTAAATACCAAACTTAAAGCCCAGATTAGGGAAGAAGCAGAAGTATTGAACTTCTTACCTAAGACTGCCAAGTTACCGATATAGGCACTTGACAAGTCAAAAATATATGTTATAATATAATCTATACGTTAATACATTGCTAAACACTAATATAAGGAGTACAATATGTCATTTGCAGACATGAAACAACGTAGTAAAACCAACCTCGCATCTCTTATCAAAGAGACTGAGAAAATCTCAAACCCTAATTCATTCGGTGATGTTGATGATCGTTACTGGCGTCCAGAATTGGACAAGTCAGGTAATGGTTATGCCATTGTCCGATTTCTTCCGGCACCCGATGGAGAAGAGCTCCCTTGGGCACGTATCTGGAATCATGGTTTTCAAGGCCCAGGCGGTTGGTACATTGAAAACTCTTTGACTACTCTTGGTCAAAAAGATCCAGTAAGTGAACACAATTCCACTCTTTGGAATTCTGGTATTGAGGCAAACAAAGAGGTTGCCCGTAAACAGAAACGTAGATTGAATTACACATCTAATGTGTATATCATTAAAGACCCAGCTCATCCTGAGAATGAAGGTCAAGTTAAACTCTATCGTTATGGTAAAAAGATCTTTGATAAGATCAATGACCTAATGAATCCAGAGTTTGAGGATGAAAGTCCAGTAAATCCATTTGACTTATGGAGTGGTGCGAACTTCAAGATGAAGATTCGTAAGGTTGAAGGATATTCCAATTATGACAAGTCTGAGTTTGACGCTCCATCTCCACTTTTGGATGATGATACTCAGATGGAAGAAATCTGGAAGTCGGAAAACTCTTTGAAAGAGTTGGTAAGTGAAGATAAGTTCAAAACATTTGATGAACTAAAAACTAAGTTAGATCGTGTTCTCGGTCTTGCTGGAGGTTCTACACCAACTCCAAAAACTGAAGATGTTCCTTTTGATGGTGGTCAACCTTATACGGCTCCACCTAAACCAGCAGCAGATACTGGTGAAGAGTCGGATGAAGGGATGGATTACTTTCAGAAGTTAGCTGAAACAGCTTAATCTATATTAGGGGAGTCATTCTTGGCTCCCTAACTATCCTCTTTTACTGCCTGCATAGCCATTTTAGCAGCAACACTTGTTTGATTCACAGTACTATTTCTGTTATCGTTATTGATAACACTATTGTCGTTATTGATAGTTACCATTCCACCACCTACATTCATTGCTGATTTTTCAACCATATCTATTGTTCCACCTTCTGCAGAAAGTTGTCCCATGGCCAGGATGTTTTTACTTATTGCATTTCCGTCAGCCTTTGAAAAGGCCGCTAGTCCTGTTCCTAGATGAAACATACCATTACCTAGATCTTTCAGTTTAGCGATACTTTCTGGATTTATAGAATCTGCAACATCTATAATTTTTTCAATAGGCCCTTTGGATTTTTCACCCCCGAAAAAACTTGTAATTGAATCAACTACACCCCCAACTGCACCAGTTACTCCACCAACTGCTTGAGCTCCAACAAATGCTGCCATACCAATTCCTAAATCAGCTAACCCCCCACCTAATTCTTTAAGTCTTTCAACATCTAAACCTTTAAGGGCTGCCATAGTACCAGAACCTAATCCACCTATAAACTTTCCAATACCTACACCAACTTGTTCTAATAAATTTCCAAGAGACTTTCCATCAAGACCCCCCATAGCACCCAGTTTAGCGAATAAATCACCAACTAAAAACCCAGCAGCAAATCCAGCAATACCAGCACCCAATCCTGTTAGAGCAGCTGCCATTCCTGGCCCCGCAGCAGGATTAAATGCTCCTAATGCTGCTACACCAAGAAGACCAGTTAGAACTAACATTCTTTTCTTATCACCAGCAAATGCAGTAATAAAATTATCAAGTAATTTAGCTAAACTCTTACCATCTAATGATGCCATTTCACCAAGTCTGGATATACCATCTGCAGAAAGTAAACCAAATGCAAATCCAGCAATACCCATACCAATTCCTGTCATACCTGCAGCAATACCTAATGCTGCTCCACCCGCTGCAACTGCCCCTGCAAGTGGAACTGCACCGATAAGTCCAACTATTGCTCCTACTCCAAGAAGACTAACGAGAACTCCAATTCCTGCAGCTCCATGAGCAGCAAATGCACCTATAAAATTACCAATTAGAGTGGATAGACTAGAACCATCTAAACTTATCATTTGTCCAAGTTTTGCAACTGCATCCGCAGCTAATACACCTACAAAGAAACCAGCCAGACCTAATCCAAGTCCTGTCATACCAGCCGCTATTCCTATTGCCCCTGCTATAGCTCCCTTCATAGTTTTTGCGGGATTTAAAGATAGAAGAGCACCAACTCCAAGGATAGCAGTTATAGCTAATATTCCTGTTTCACCACTTTTTTCAAATGCCATTGTAAAATTAGAAATTAGAGTTGCTATACCTGAACCATCCAATCCTGCCATTGTACCTAATTTTCCAACAGCATCAGCAAGTAAAAGACCAGCAAAGAATCCTGCAATACCAGCACCTATTCCTGTCATTCCAAAAGCCATTTGTGTTGCAGAAACTTTTAATTTTCCAGCGAGTATAGCCAAACTTATTAACCCACCCATCATGAGTGAAGTCTCAAGAGAAAAAGCACCAAAGAAATTTTGTATTAATAGTTTTAAGTTTTCTCCATCACCCATCAGGCCTACTAATAAATCTGCTCCACCAAGAGCAATCATGAATGCAGCGATACCAGCACCAAGAGCTCCCATACCTATACCAAATTTTACACCAATACTTCCAACAGTTTTTGCAATGGCACCAATACCAGTACCTATTCCACCAAGTAGTCCAGAAAGAAGTCCACCAGATTTTTTATCGGCCTTAGATGTAGCACTAAAACTACCAGCTAAAGACTTATTAATATCCTTTATTGTGGAAAGAAGTTCTGAATTATAAGCTGCGGACTCTGCAGCAGTTTCTGCAGCCTTGGCCCGTGCAGTTGCACTACCCCCCTGAGATTCTTTTAGAATCTTATTTTGTTCTAATAGGGTTTTATTTATATCTGCTAACTCTGCCATTTATTAATGTCCTCTATTTGCTTGTTCCATTTTTTCATTTTCTTTATTTACAAATTCTGTCAACATTTCAAGATATATCTGTCTTTCAAATGGTATCATATTATTTATTTCTGTTAGACTCCATTTATGGTGCTGAATCATAGCGAAGTTTGCGGTGTAGTGATTCGCTAAGGAATCGTGACTCAGCCCCACGCGAAAAAATCATTCACGCCTTCTAGTTTCTTTATATTTTCATTTCCACATTTACTACATTTTGATACTACTTCTTTTCTTAATTTTGGTAAACTTTCAAAATACTTTTGTATAGATTTAAATTGAGCACTAGACAATGAATTAAGAAAATCATCAACCTCTTTTTCTGAATAATCTGAAGGTTTATGCATATCTTTTCCATCCATAATATATTCAATACAATTACCAATCATGGAAAAGGTAGAGGATATTAATTTTTCTTGGTCAACACCCTCACCAGTTAAATCACCCATAGCAGCAGTATCATCAACTCTCGGCCATCTTAGTTTTACTTTGATGGTATCTGTAATATCAACAAGTTCCTTTTCAATTTTTACTTTTTCAATTTTAATCTCATCAATATTAATAGTACTTGAAAATAAACACTCTTTATTATCTTTTGAACAAATAAACTCTGGATCAGAATATTTGATATCAATACTATCTCCTACAGACCTTGCTCTAAGTTGTAGAAATATATACTCAAAATCAAACATTGCTAATTCATTAACCTTAATGTCATCTTCCAGACAATTATTAATAATGTCTTTCAGAGCACTTATTATATCCTTAGCTTCTCCACTTTGCATAGCCATCATTAATATCTTTTCCTCTTTAACAAGGAAAGGTCTAAATCTCAACTCTTTTCCAGTAGATGGAAGAGTGAGTGTATGATGCATTACTTCAATTTTTGGTAAAGCCATAATATTCTCCTTTTCAAATCAATTAT
>VTLG01000134.1_pt1 | contig 23617 bp, 36 predicted proteins | sample 4694571 | NCBI WGS metagenome assembly VTLG01 (sample SAMN12604809, study PRJNA352737) | marine metagenome | biome: ENVO:00000447; feature: ENVO:00000209|ENVO:00000569|ENVO:01000036; material: ENVO:00002151; isolation source: viral sequences binned using virsorter ...
ATTACCAGAAGTATAGTAGTTTAAGATAGGATAGGCCCTCCCCATTATTTTTTATTCTTTCTATACTCCCATCCTTCTTTTCCACTCTTACTATTATGGCAAGAATGACAAAGCGTTTGGAGATTACTTAAATCTAATTTCAAATGTTCGCCTCCCATATTGATTGGTTTAATATGATCCACTACTTGCCCAGCAGTAACCTTATCCCTTCTCTTACACGCTTCACATAAAGGATTCATTTGTATATAATAGTTTCTTAAACTCCTCCACTGCTTACTATGATAGAAGTCGCTATTAGGATTCAACCTTGCTTGCTTTGGCTTCTTTGGTTGCCAAGGCCTTCTCTTATTCTCTGGTAGCTTAGGCATTCAGTTCTGTTATTAAAAAATAGTATTCAGTATCTACTTGCAATATATATTCTAAGTTCTTATGATAACATAGTAGTTTGTTCTTATCTCTACTTTCCCACATCTCATGGCATCCCTTTCTTCCATCTCCCATTGATAAGCATAAGTATTGAATATTCCTTTTATCACATATTAAATCCGCTCTCCTGCTTCTTGGTATTATATGGCTATGGCTTAATGGTACAACTCCTTCTGTTCTTCCACATCCCTCACAGAAATGCCCTCTCTCATAACTGATTTGAGAATAAACTTTATTGAGCTTTCTTCTTATCTCTCTCTGCTTATTGCTTATCTTTCTCATATCGGCTTGGCCATATTACTATTATATTTCTCATACTACTCTTGTTCTTTCCATACTAAGATACTCATCTATGACACTTATGGTTTCAGTAAATCCCCTCGTAATTAAAGCACAGAAACCTCTTTCATTCATTGCATCTATCCATTCTTTCTGAGCTTTTGTAGGATATGCTTTCTCCTTTAGCTCCAGCATTAAGGCAAAATAACCTCCTCTTGCTTCATATATATCTAAATCATTTTTCCCTCTTACATATCCATTCCTTACTATCTTTCTTCTTTGTGCTGCACTACTAATATAAGCACCAGCAATAGATGAGCAATACTTTATCTTAGGATATTTATATTGAATATACTTTACTACTGCTGATTGTAATTTATCTTCACTCATTAGGTAGGTTTATGCTAAAGGTTTTGGCTGCCCAAATGATTACATCATCTACTAACTTATTAAACTCTTTCTTTGTTAATTGAGCAGTAGATTTAAGATACTCAACTTTTATTCCATCTTCAACTCTTTCACGCTTTAGGAATTTAATCTTGCATATATCGTGGCATTCTTCTTTAGTGTAGCCGAGATGATCTCCAATAATCTGCATATACTTCCACCATAATTTGTTCTGGGAGTTAGTTCTATAATCTTTATTTTCCATTAGGGTAAAGATAATATCCTTACCTTCTAACTTAACTAAGTCCTCAACAAATCTCTCCTCATCTAAGAAATCTATTTTGAGCTTATTTATTTTTCCATAGTGTTTCATGTATTCCTATTTGAATCGCTGCCAGAACTATTATAAGAATAACCATTGTAGCAATGGGCATCATTAATACTGATATGATTGGCTTTAATATATTCATTTCCTTTTTCAGATGGTTTGCGTTTCAGGTTATAATAAGGGGGGAGGGGTCTTACATATAAAGTGTACCAAGCTTTATAATGCCATTACCTGCCACTCAACAGAACTCCCTCGCTTATGTCTACAATATTAGTAAATTAATTAATAAGATTTTTATGGTTGTTAAAAACATTATTAAAGCTCTTTTGTTAATATCTCTATTATCTCCTTATCATTATACATTGGGCGGCTTCCTTTATATTCGCTTGGCTTGAATAAACTCTTTACTTCTCTTATCTTGTGCTTGGAATCATAATAGATAATCCAACCTCTTGGAACTCCATCTTTATCTTTGCACCCCATTGTTTTTTTTATTGTTCTAATAGTATTCATTCTTCCATTTCTTTTGTACAGAAATATGCCTCAAGAATTAAAATTATTACCACTATAAAATAGATAAGAATTAAGTATTTCATACTATTAGTTTTTTAATTATGGCTTGTATAACAGGAACGCTTATAGTGTTTCCCATTTGCTTATATCTTTGAGTATCTGAAACTCCTGCTGTAAAGTTATCAGGAAATCCTTGTAATCTTTCACATTCAATAGGCGTTAATCTTCTTATTCTTTTACTTGTTTGATTTTTTATCATAAAATCTTTTGTTACACTATTAAGGCAATTACTGATTTCATCTTTTCTTTCCTCTATATGCCCCTCTTCCCCTTTATATGATCGCGTTCTATATGCTACTGATTTAATTTCTATCGCCTGATTGTTTCCTGTATCTAAACAATATGATGTTCCACCTTTTCCTGTTTTACTACTTCTTGGATATAACGAATGAGAAATATATTGTTGATCCCTACCACCTTGCTTGTAATATCCAGCATGGATGCAATTAGATAATTCATTATCCAAAGATTTGTTGTTATGTCTTTTTATTTTTGCTATTGCCTTATCACTCAAATAATATTTTTCATCAACTAAAATCCAATTGCTTGTTGGAACATTACCCTCCCCTGTTGTTAAAGTATAAGCATTTTTATTTCCGTCATTTATAGTATAATGAAATCCGTTGCCTTTGGCTAATTGTTTTTCTTTATGCTTTTCTAATTGTTCTATTTTCTTATCATTCAAATAATATTTACTATTCGGAGTATCTTGCAGAACATCTTTTAGTTTTAATTCTAATGGTATTTCTTTTGGAAAGTTAAAGTTATTATCTTCATCATCTCTTATACCTACAATAAATATTCTTTCTCTATTTTGCGGTAATCCAAAATCTTTTGTATTCAATACCTTATAGTGTATATGATAATCTAAATTTTCAAAAGGCATTAAAGACATTTGATAGTTGGTAGTTTTTGCAAGGCAATCAATAATTGTTCCAAATGTTTTTCCGTTGTCGTGGCTCAAAAGTCCTTTTACATTTTCAGCTATAAAATATCTTGGTTTATGTTCTTTTAGGTATCTTAAAGCATCATAAAACAAAGTTCCTCTTGTATCATCAAATCCTTTTCGTTTTCCAGCCATTGAAAACGCTTGGCAAGGAAACCCAAAAACCAACAAATCTACATAAGGCAAATCTTTCATATCTAAAGCAGTTATATCTTCTGCAAATAATTTAGGTTTGAAATTCTTTAAGTAAGTTTCTTTAGCATACTTATCAATATCACAAGCAAATTCTATTTCGTGCTTTATATCCAAGTTTCTTAATGCTTGTTCAGGACTTCCAACACCGCTAAAAAATGTTCCTACTTTCATCCAATCAATTTTTGGTTATTTAACAAAGCTTTTGTCTTATTATCTATTAAATGCTTTGCTCCATGCTTTTCATTATACCATCCCTCCCATATCATCTTTTTAATTCGGTAGAGCCATTTATTCATTGTCTTGGCGCACAAATGAAATTCCTCAGAATCTAATACTCCATCATCAAATGCCTGCTCAACCGCTTGCCAGCTAAATTTAGGATATCTTGTTATTAATATTTGGCTCAATCTTTTAGCAAGAACTACTTTCTCATCTGCTGGTTTTACTTGCCCAAGATCTACTAATGTTTTACTAATTAAGTGCAAGCATTTTTCTTCTAAATTGTTTTCTTTTATAATCATTTTTTTGAATTTCTTAATATTTCTAATGCTTCTTTATGAGTTTGTAGATGCATATCTATTTTACTCATTCCATTTTTTTTAGGTGCAAAGCTTTTTTCTCTTTTTGCCCAAGTTTTTAATCTTCTACCTATTTCAAATGTTGGTTGGTATTCCCACCGCATCCTCTTATTTGTTTTAGATTTTGGCTCACTCCAATAAGAGTAGAAATCAGTAAGCATCTCTTTTGGGTATTTATAAGAAAAAACCTCCACTTTGAATTTTTCGCTTTTAGAGAGAGTATTTTTGTTTATTCTTTCTTTTGTTACTTCTTTACTTATTTGTATGCTGTTATTCGACTTGCATTTATCCGAAGTCGGTTTATTGCACTTCGGTTGCTCAAATACAAAATAATCATATCCAACAAACTTCCCTTTATCTCTTATTTGGATTCGCTCAACATATCCAGCAGAGATGAGTTCGGTAAAGGTATTTCTTATTGCACCTCTACCCTCTTTGGAACAAGCTACTATCCCATTAATGCTTAAATTCCAATCATTAGGTAAACTGAGAAGATAAGCCATTAACCCTTTTGCCTTTAAGCTGATTGTCTTATTCTTAAAGAGCTGGTTGCTTATTGTTGTGTAGTTCTTATTCTTAATTACTCTTATTACTTCCATCATTCAAATATTGATAATTGCCCTACACCTCCAAACATCATAGTTTGGCCTTCCAAAGCATTTAATACCTTAACTTGGCTTGCAATCCTTTGTTTAAGCCCTATTATACAGCCCTCAAGCTCTTTTAATGTATTTGCAGTATAATACCCTTTACCACAACTACAAAGGCCGTAATGGAGGTTTTTTACTCTTATATAATTTATGATCTTTCTTAATCTTGGGCCTTGCAGATTCATTTTTTTGCAAATTAAAGTTCCAGAAACAGCCATATCTTTCCCCTTTCTTAATGATAGTCCTTTAATAATTGAAGGCACTTTATTTAGCTCATCTTCAGTAAGCTCGTATGTTATATTTTCAAAATCATTTATCATAATTAAAAGGGATTTTCATTGTTATCTGAATGAATGGAGTAAGCACTTTTGCAATTAACATTAGTGTAGTATTTTCCATTCCATTCCTTACTTTTTATGATAATATCAAAATCATAAGTTGTACCCTCCTCCACTTCTTTTATGCTATCATTCCACATATCAATCATTAGCTCATCATTAAAACTATTATCGGATTGGCTAACTAATAAGCTTTGCTTTTTCCATTGGTTTCCATTTTTAGAAGTGCCACTTTGCACATCAAATATTTTTTGTACTCTTGCTGTTATTCTCATTTTCTTTTTCTTTTATTTTGTTATTAATTTGTCTGATGTCATTATTTAATTGCTTTGCTTGAATTTTTTTACTTTCCAATAAAACACTTAAAATATCAAAATCATTACTTTTGGCAATAAACTCATTATATCTTTTTCGTAATGGTTTTTCTACCTGCAATAAATCTTCCAATTTTCTACATTGATAGATAGCTGTAGCGTGGTGCATCCCAATTATATGTTTTTTCATTTGATTATATTTTATGCCCAACTCATTATACATATAGTAGATAAGAAATCTTCTGGCATCAATAACATCTCTTTTTCTATTAATATTCTTTCTTAGGAATTTAGCTTTAACATTAAAAATTTTGCATAATGATTTTCTTGCCATTATTATTCTTTTGTTTAGCAAATCCTCATTTTCAACAGGATTTATCATTTTTGAAGATTTTTTATGGCATCTAAATCATTACTCCAATCCTTTTTGGCTGTTTTTTGATAACTTATCTCATCCTCTCCAAGTACATTACTATAATTCATTGTCTTTATGATTACACGAGCGAGAGATCTCTTTTCGGCTATCTCCATTCTAAATGGCTGGCGGCAATTATCTTTTGTAGCTGATCCAAAAGTTTCCATTTTAGGAATCCACTCATCCCCCTCTCTTATTAAGCTGGTAGCTTTTACTATGCAATTATCAAGCTCTGCTTTAATTACTTCATAACTAACAGATATGTCATTCTTGGCTTGGATTTTCTCAATTCCTGATCTTGTAATGCAAGTAAACCCTCTGGGATCAGTAAAAATATCATTTTTATCCAATCCATTATCTTTATAAATCTTATTCATTAAATCTTTCATTTTTCAAGGTAGGTTATTAGTTTGCAAATTGCGTTATTAAATTCTTCGGCATTAATTTTCTTATTATCTTTATCCATTATGCCGCTTAAATAAGTGGTGGAATACTCAACTGAATTATTCCCCACATAAATCTTATCGCAAATTAATCTACCCTCCACTATTCTTCCTCTGTAATAGTAAATGCTATCCCCCACATTCCATTTTCTATAAATAGGCAAATCCTCTACTTTGAGTTGTTTATAAGTAGGCGACCTCTCTGCGTATTTTAACTCGCTCTCATCATTAATAGCTTTTGAATCTACTTTTGCACTTAATTTCATATCCTTTTCTCTTATTAAGTGCATTTCATCTTTTAGTTCTACAAATCTTTTTTGTTCCATAATTCAGGTTTTTGTTTTGATTAATACTGCTACAAAGATGAGATAATTTTTAACAATTGCTGAAAACTTTAAGTTTCTTTATGCACAAAGTTATTAACAAAAGAAAAGCCACCCAAGCGGGCAGCTAATCTTTCTAAAAAACAAAAACAAGTTATGTGCTATTTGGAGAGTAGCATACTCTATACGACTTCGGCAATAATACTAAAAAATTACTTAACTCTTACAATTTTACTACCTAAATCCATAGGAATAAAAATTGCCGTTTTTCCTTCATCCAAAACGATTCCACATCCAATTGTAGGTTTCTTGGGGAAATTCTTTCCATAAGCAAATGCCATGTGGCCTACATCAATACCACAACCAACATTCATTCCAAAGATAATATCATTTCTGCTGGCCATATAAGAAACTCCTCCAAAACTATGCGAATGCCCTATGGTTGTTGATTGCCTATTAGCCATTGCCCTACTCCTTGCTCCATTTTGCCCACTACTACCTGTTCCATGTTCATACAAAACTCCATCTATTTCCCATTGCATCTTCCATTTCCATCCCTTTGGTGCATTCCAGATTTCCTCATAACTCTTGAGAAATCTTTTCGGTAATCCAGCAGTTGTAGCTTGGCGAAAAGGTAGAGCCGAATGATTGCCTACGCATACTTTAACATTTGGAAATGTTTTGTACCATTCATCCATTTCCTTTTGTGCCTTCTCAGCTTCACTTTCAGCATTAAGCATACTTGGACTTTTCTCAAAATAACTTAGGGCTGCATTATCGCATTCATCTCCAATATGTACTATTTCACTTACTCCAAATCTATTAAAAACTTCGTAGCAGAAATTTCTGTAACTTAAATGCTTCTCAGTTTCCTTTATACAATATGGCTCGTGTGTATCTCCTATAATACCAACTCCGCTTTTATTGCGAAATTGTTTTATCAGTTCGTTTTCCGTTAGATTTAATCTTGGGCGAAATTGCATAAGTAAATTTAGGTAAATTAATCCTTTGCTTTCAGGCGGGATTTTTTACTTACTAACTACTTCTTGTGTATATCTACAATTTTATTTTCCACTATCAGCAATACCTTGTCCTACAACAAGAGCTATCGCTGCATAAAAAACATTTGTAGCAGTTTCTTCATCTACACCAAGCCAAGTTACAATTAAAGGTATTACAATACTTCCTATTGCATACCAGAACTTCTTACTTTTAAGGATTGCTCCTAAAACTAAATTTTTCATATCTTTTTATTTTTTTAAGTTAATATTAAAATCGGTATGCCATACCAATTACAAATTCTCCCTCATCATCATCCAGCATATAGTTTGGCTCAATGTAAAGCTCATTCCAGAACTTAATGGAGCAACCTACTCCCCAATTCAATTCATCATTGGAATCCATCTCTCCTACTATATAAAAATTGCCCATTGAATAACGGGCGAATAAATCGTAGTTATCGCCACTTTTAGTAACGCCTACCATCATTTTATCAGTTGCCTGATACCCTACCCCCATATCATTGGTAAAATTGCTTAAACCCCATGTTTCGCCCTCAGCTGGTTTTTCCATAGTGCTAACTATTGAAAATTGAGCTGATGCTAATAATGTGGTAAAGCATATTGCTAATGTTAAAAATATTTTTTTCATGTTTTTATCTGTTTTTAATTACTAATTCTATTTCTTCAAAACTTCCTAAATCATACATCAATTTGTAAAATGCTTTTCGGCTATCGCCTACGAAATTTAACGCCCTTGTGTTTCCTAATAAGATACATCCATTAGTATCTGATTTTTCCAAATTTAAGGAGTTGGCGTAATTTCCTATGTGCATTAAAATCAATTCTCTATCTGGTACATCTAAAATATGTAGATGCTCATATTTGTATTTGCTTTTTTCAGTATGTCTTTTTTTAACTTCATACACTCCTTTGGGTATGCAAGATATTCTCTTTTGGTTTTCTTTCCACGCTAATTCCAAAGTATGTCCATAAAATTCACTATTCAAATAAAGTTTACCAAGTACAGCTTTATCTGTAAAACTATCCCTTATAAGCAATAGGTTGGCTTTATCTACCTTGCCCTCTGTATTTCTTTTTGTAACCATTTTGGCTTTTAGAAGCATTCTTTGAATGAACATCTTTACGCTTTTTATGATTCTTATTCCTATATACAAATAGCTTTATTTTAGCCATTACGCCACTCTTTTACAACCTTAACTATTCTCACTATTGTAAAGATTAAAGTTCCTAAAAGGATAGCAGTTCGTAATGCTGCATCTATATTTGTCAAGCTAATTCCTATTCCTGTAGCATTTACTGCTATCAGTTCTGCTGTATCTTTTACATCTGCTTGTGTCATAATTCTAATTTTAAGTTGCTATTTGCAAAACATTCATAATTATCCCATCTGTAATAGTTGTAATCCCTGTTGTTACAGATGAACGCCCATCAATCCAAAATCCCATTCTTATTTGCATAGTTTCATCATCTTCAGTATCTAAATCAGAAACAACTACAATACAACTTCCCGACCCACTCCCCTCAAAAACAGAGCCATAAGAAGAAGATCCTCCTGAGGTTTGGTTTCCTCTATCATAATTATAACCTAATGTACCATCTATTGCACTCCAACTTGCCGCTGTACTTAGTTTTTTGTATAAATGAAATGCAGCTAACATCCTATATTCCCCACCATTAATAGTGGTAGCAAATGAGAAGTTAATTAAATAAGTTCCATTGGTACTTATATTCAAATCTCCACTCGCTAAACTAAATGGGCTTCCTTGCGTTGTATTATGAGTATCAAAATCTACTGCTGTATAAACACTAATGCTCCCCACACTACCCCCTGAAGATATTGATTGTGTAGCACTTGGGCTAACTGAACAAGATTTAATTCTTTGTAAAAGGTTTTTAGGGCTAACGCTTACTAAAGCTCCAATCTCTACATCTTCCTCAAAAGTATATGCATCAATAGTTAAGGTGGTATCTCCACTTGTTTGAGCAGCATTTAACCTTAATGCATAAACTTGCCCAGAGTTGCTATCAATTAAGTTTATTCTATCATCATTTTCTAATAAGGTTTCCCCAATATCTACGATAGAGAGAGATGTTATTCTTTCAATAATTATTATTCCTTCAATGTCTAAAGTGCTTGTGGATGTGTTAGATAAAATTTGAATAGTATTGGTAGTTTCAGCTGTAATGTTTTGGCTATAATCCCCATTTGCTGCTACTGCTGTACCTGCTGTATCTCCTAATTTTACATAAACTCCTCCCGAACTATAACCAGATACACTAAATTGCACATTATATTCCTTGCCTGCGGTAACCACATCACTTACACTTAATGCACCTACACCATCATTTACAAGTGCAAACTTTAATTTACCACCCTCTATTTTTACTCCCGTTCCTTTAGTCCAATCTGTATCGGTAGTAAATTGCCCATTACCTAAAATATCAGCAGCAGATATTCGGGCAGTTGTAGTAGTAATAGCTAATGATGTTGCTAATTTAGCAGATGCATTTCCGCTTCCCCCCGTTATCATTGGAGTTGGTAAGGATGAAGATGTAGCTGGTGTATTTAAGCTATAAATACTTTGAGTAGTAGTTGTAAGAGTTGGAGTTCCTCTACCAATATTAAACCATTCCCCATCCCAAGTATCATCTCCTGTTATAAATGTGCCTCTTAAAAATATATAACTTTTCCCATCTACATCATTTATTCTTCCTATTGGGTTTACATATTTTGGCCTTGTTCCACTTGCATCTGTACTATTTTTCTCATGAACACTTAATGTTATTCTTGCATTCATTTTATATACATGGAAGCTTTGCCCATCCAGATATTCTTGTAGCAGTAGTTTTGTTAAACTTGTAGGGCTTGCTGGTGTTATTGTTCCAATTCCCCAATCGCCTGTAGGGTCGGTAAATACCCACGCACTCCCATCCCAAACTAACATAGATGAAGGGTCTGAATCCATAGGGCTATCTCCCCAGAACATTTGCCCTAAAAAGAGTTGAGAAGTATCATTCTCATTAGTTTCACTAATTACTTTTGTACCCATTGAGCCAACACTTAGGGATGAGTTTAATAGGTATAATTCCCCCATAAAAGGATTCCCTATTGGAGAAGTCCATTCTTGATATGTAACTCCTGTATTTGGATTGGTAAAAGGGAGGGCTGTAATAACTCCAGCATTAGGATTAAAAGCATTTGCCCATTTAACTCCATGAATTGTATAACTTGCTGCATTGGCAGTTGTAGCAACTCCAAAAGGGCCTGTTACTGCTTCTATTTTTATAGGGTCTTTCCAAGAGCCATTAGTATTATAAACTTGAACAATTATCTCTAATTGCCAAGTTCCTGTTACCCCTGTTAAAGGTGGTAATTCCCCTCCATTACTATTAAAAGGAGTGAGGGTCTGAATCCCTGTATCGGCAGCAGTAAGAGATTGAGTTTCTAATAGAATAAAATCCCCCCAAGTAGGTAAAGTTGAAGTCCATGAATAACTACCCCCACTATATTTCAAATATTGGGGGTCTGTTCCTGTTCCACTTGCTCCTGTTGGGATGGTGGCTTTTATATAACAATAAAACTTTGCCCTGTAATTAGTAAAAATACTATTAAAACTTCCTACTGATGTATCTTGCTGAAATGTTAAGGGTACTCTTAAAAGTAGTTTTGTAGCACTTTGCGGGTCATTCATAAATTGCTGAATAACATTAACACTATCTGCTGTTGTTATTCCTGCATAAAAAGGCGTACTTTCTGGGAATCCTCTATAATAGTTTTGGTCATTTGCAGTTATAAAATCAGCACTAACTCTTTTAAGTATTGGATAGTTTTGGTAAGTAGTTCCAGCTAATTTTTGAATACCCTTGCTTGGGGTTGTTTGGTTTTCAATATTCTGATTATATCTTGCATATCTTGTTGTGCCTAAATAATCTCTACTTGCTGTATGAACAGGAGGGTCGGCTAAGCTATAATCCCTTGTGTTTATATTAGTGGGATTAGTTAGTGTTCCACTTTCTGCTGTATTATATCCATCAAGCTGAATAAAATAAAATCTATGTTTCCAATAAATACACCTCATTCCAAGGGTAACGCATAAATGGGTTAACACATCATAGCAATTTCGTACGCTTATATTGCCACCCGTATCCACATCCTCCATCATTCCCATTTTTATTTGGGTTTGGTATAAAGGCCCAAAAGTAGTACCAGCAGATTGATGTTCCTCATTATACCAATTAACTGCTGCTGTAATTATTGCATCCTGAGATATACCTTGTGTAGTTGATGGTGGAGTTAATTTGTTAAGAATTTGCCCAAGCCAATAAGTTATTCTTTCATGTCCTTTATGAGCATAAGTAAGTTTAGCTGCTTCATCACTCCAAAATCCTATATCTTTTAATCTTGCAAGCCCATCAGTTGCGGTTAGCTTTACTTCATAAGGGTAGCTCACATCTTGCTGTGCGCCTAAATCCATTAATAGATAACCTGCCCAAATAGGTTTGTATGTAGCAGAACTGCCTTTATATAAAGCTACTACTACATCTCCTTCATTATAATCTTCTATTAAGTTTTTTATAAATACCGCATCAGTTCCATCTTTTACAATAAATGGAATATCCATTTTGGATGCAATGATTGGAGAGTATTTTTGCTCCCCCTCCATATCGTAATGAATAGAACAACCTCCAACTCCTAAATCAGCTTCCCTAACTCCAATTCCAGAAGGCCAATTCTGATCTCTTATTTCAAGATAGTATTCTGTTCCATTTAGTGAAAAATATGTACTTTCATATCTTCTTTCAAATGCCATTATACAAATCTATTTCGGCTAACTCCTGCTTTCTCATTGCTTAAAAATATATCATTTCCAACTAATCTACCTGTTACCCTCATATCTCCACCGCCTATATATTGTTTTAGTTTGTCAAGTGGTGCTATTACTTCTGGATTCGCCATACTTGTTCCACTTCCCTCGCCTACAAGAGCCAAAGTAGGCCCTGTTGCTAATCCTCCATTGGCTTGTGCTGGAATATTAAGTAGGCTTGCTTTTGCCATTTCGAATGCTTTGGCAGCCGTTCCCCCTCTCCCAAGTAATATATTGATTGCGGTCATAACCGCCAATTGAATAAGTAATTGTTTTATTGCCCTTTTTACATTGTCAAATAATGATTGAAAAAATCCTTCTTGAGCATTTGCTGCGTGCAACATTTGTTGGTGCATTACATCTCCGAATAAAGCAGTTGCAGCATTTAATTCCTTTTGCTTTTGAGTTAGCTCTGGAATCCACTCTAATACTTCTGGCTCATCATCTATTGGACTCATTCCCCAGACAAAATCTGTTTTGATAGGGTCTGGTAGAGCATCAGAATATTGTTTTACTGCTGGCGTTAATTGGTCAAGATTTTTTAATATATCTCCCAGAATATCATTCTCTGTTTCTAACTCCTTATTGAGATTTTTTGTTTCCTTAGCTAAATTCTTTTCCAAATCAGTAAGCTCCCTTTCCCCTTTAACCATCTGTAATACCCCGCCTGTAACAATTGCGATAGCTCGTATTAATTTTCCAAAAGGGCCTAAAACTCTCGTAACCGCTTTTCCTATTTTCCATATTAAAGGCAATAATTTTCCAAAGGCAGAAACTAAGGCGGATGCAAATATTACAATAGGCCCAAGAACAGCAGCCCATCCAGCCATTTTTACAATAAATTCTTTTGTTTTAGGGGATAAGTCGCTTAATGATTGAGAAAATTCTCTTAATGTAGTAACAATTTGTTTTGCTAAGGGTATTAAAATATTTCCAAATTCTACGGCTAAATTACTTACGGCTGCCCTTAGGGCTTTAAGTTGATTTGTTAATGAGTCAGCAGTTTTTAATGCATCTCCTTGTGCATCTATTGTTCCAGCCATTATGAGATTTAATCTTGCTTGTGCTTTTTGTGCTTCACTTGCATTTTTTACTCCATCTTTCACTCCCATGTTTAGAAGTTCTTGATTTAGCCCAGCTTGATTAATTATAACCCCATAAGCCCTCATGGTTTCATGATTCCCAACTATTGCACTTTGCAACGCTTTAATAACCTCAGCATCTGCCTTATCATTAAAGGATGCTAAATCAAAAGCTAATGTGGTAAGTGTTTTAGAAAACTCTGCTGCTTTTTCCCTTGAAAATCCAAGAGGCACAAAAGTATCTTGTAGAGTAGACAAAAAGCCAAGCATTTCTATTTGGCTTCTACCAATAGCTTCTCCTGTTATTTTTGCCCAATCTTTTACATCTTTTGCTAAATGCTTGAATACTGCATTAAATTTTGATTCCACTTCCTCAAATTGAGCTGCCATCTTAACAGCACCTACCCCTAATGCAATAATAGGTAGGGTAACATTGGTTGTGAGTTTTTTACCCACATTTCGCATCTTGGTACTAAACTTAGCTATGCTCTTTTGGGCTTTTTTCATTGCCCTATCAAACCCTCTTAAATCAGCTCCGAATACTATGTTGAGTAACCCTATACTTTTTTTAGCCATGTTCGCTTAGTTTTTTAATGTATTCCGCTTTATTTTTTAACTGCTCAAAATCCACTTCCTTTTTCTTATCCCAATCAAATTCTATCAAATCAGTTAGCTTTAACTTTTTACCTTTTGCAATTTGAATGTTTAACAAGTAGCAAGTTTGCCATCTACATCTCTCCCATTCATTTCTTTCTCGCATCTGCTCTAAGTCAAAAAAGCCATTTAACTTATTAAAAAAGTGTTTTGGAAGCATATCATAAAACTCCTTTACACTCATTCTTAATTGCCCAAAGGCAATCCCCTCAAGTTTATCCCAAGTTAGCTTTTCGCTTTCTTGGGCTTCGGCTTTTTTTCATTATTGCCCCCCATCATATCGGTTAGCACATTCATACATCTGGCAATTCCATCCATATCGCCATCCATCTTATCTGCTAAATCATCTACCGATAGTTCACATTCTTGCTTTGCTGCTCTATAGCCATCCTCAATTCCGCAATGAATCAAAATTAGAGCATCATTTAAGGTCATATCTGCCCCAAGTTTATTTAGCTCATTTAATGTTGTTCCTGTTTTCATTGAATATTTCCTAAGAGCTGCAAATCCAAATTTAATAGGGTATTTACTACCCCCCAATTCTACAAAAGTATAATCCATTTTTCAAGTTTTAAGAATACTCTCACCCAAACGCAACCCACCTGAAAAAAGGATGCGAATGGGATGTTGAGTATTAGGTTATTTATGATACATCTATAGTAATTCCAGCAGTGCCAGTGAATCCTAAGCTATAAGTAGCAGTATCTTCTGTGCCACCTGTTGCTGAAAAAGAAGTTAAGAATGCACTACCTGTATAAAATATATCTCCTGTAGCTGCACCTGTATTCCCCCATTTAATTGTAAATGCTTCTCTTGTATTACTACCAGAATCTAACATATATTTTGTTACTAAATCATCTGCTCCACTTGTTAAAGCACTCCCAGCCGCATCAGTCCAAGCATACGCACCATCTAAGCTTACTTCCCAATTTCTTTGTCCTTCAAGGGATTCTGCAAAACCAGCACTCTCCTTATTGGAAATATCTCTGGTTTCCATATTAATTGTTATAGATGCTGTTTGTGCATAAGCTACCAAAGTACCTGAGGCACTATACACTTTTACATCTGTTCCATTAAGTATTGCCATTTTTCTATTATTTTAATTTGTTATTATTTTATTGTTATACATAAAGAGCTGCAATAGTTACGCTGGTAACACCAGAATAAGTTATAGCTATTTCTCCATTTCCATCATTAAAAGCTGCTGGTGCAAATCCTCCAATAAATGCCTCTCCTTCTGAAGCTACTTCTATCGTTGCATTTGCCTTTGTTAAATCTCCATACATCCCACTATCAACACTTGTAGTTAAAGCTGTTATAGTGGCTGTAATTGCACCACCGCCTCCATTTTTAATATGCAAAAACATATTACCATTGTTATCAGCAGTATCTCCATCTCCCGAAGTTGCAGCTACATAAGTTGCTGCTCCTCCTGTTTCACTTATCTGTTGTAATGTTAGTTCCGCCATCTTTCTTTATTTTTTTAGTTTTCTTATTAGGATTTTCAATGTATCCATCCTTCATTAATTCTTTTGCAAGCACATCATTTATAACTGCTTTCTGCCCTTCTTTAATTAGTTTAGATGCACTAAATTGCCAATCTTTCAAAAGTTTGTATGTTTTCATATTTTCTTAATTTGATACAGGATTTATTTGTCTTAAATTAAATGATGCTGTTTGCACATAAATTCCTCTCCCATCCCCTTTAATATCAAAGTCCTCATCATATCCCGTAAATTGTATGCTTTGAACTTCCACACCAAGAGAAGGATAAGTGCCGCTTTTTCTATCTAAAGCTATTCTTACTTTTTGAGCTAAATTCGTTGCTATACTATAATTATCAGCAAAGCACAAAACATCAAAACTATTTCCATCTAATGTGCTTACTCCATCTTTGGTATCATTAGGATCAACTCCTGTTGTTTGGTAAACTATAAATGGAAATGCACTCCCTTGCTTTGCTACATTGGGATAAATTCTTGTAGATACTATTGCCGCTACATCAGAAGCATTAGCTAAAATATTATATATTGCGTAACCTATTTTCATCTTAATATCCTAAAGTTCCATATTTCCTCATTCTTGTTTCATGCCTTTTTATTGCCTTTGCTGCTACATCCCCAGCTTTTGAAAATGCTGTGGTAGTCATTTTAATTCTATTCCTATCCCACGCTGGTTGAATAAATTTAGTAGCTCTACTTCTATATTTTCCAAAGTGCATTACTTCATTTCCCCATTCCAGCCAAGCACCATAATAGCCACCTTTATTCTTAGCATAAGCTCTTTTAACTCTTGGCCCTAAATATAATCCTAAATGGTCTTTGGAATCCCTTGTAGTAAAAAACCCTATACTCTTTTTTAATGTTCCTTTTGTTATTCTTAATTTTTTATTTGGAGGATAAGGCACTCCCTCTTTTTTTATTTTTGGGCTAACCTTTCTACTATCCCCTAATTTAGGAGCTAAATCCTGTGCATCTCTTACAGCATCTTTACCTACTTCCCTCCATAATGCTTTCCATACATTATATTGTTTAATCTGCTTGGGTAAATCTCTAAACATTTCAGAAATTTCCCTTGCTCCCATTAATTTTATATGCGACTTAGCACTTTGCATCCTTAATCCTTTTCCTTTGTTATGATTTTCATCAAAGCATCTCTACCTTCAATTTGCTCAATATTATGAATGTGGTAGTGTTTTTTTAAGCCACCATCCGTATAAGCAATTCTCCAGCTCATTGTAGGATTATCATCCCCAGCAGCAGTTCCTGAAATAAAATCCATTAAATCTAAATTTCTAATAAAAAAATTCACTTTTGTTATTGCTGTAATTTTATCAGTTTCATCTGTTTCACTTCCTCCATTCCACTCTATTTTTGCCCATACTTCTCTCCATTCGGTCCACCCATCTACTGCCACATCTCCATAATCGGTTACAGCAAAAGTTGGGTATTCTAAAGATATTCTTCTATCAAGCTCTCCAATTAACATAATGTTTGTATCTTATATTGTTCCAATAAATACTGAGCCGATTTTGGTAACTCTGTGGCTATTCGCCCTACAACCACCTCTTGCCTATTTTCGTAAAGATTTCCGACAATTAAAAGCACCGCTTCTCTTATTCCCTCTGGCACATCAGATGCTGCACTTCCATAACCTACTACATATTTACAATTTACCGCATTAATTCTATCTGCTAATGATGGAAAAGATTGGTTTGGTTTTAATCCAATTCTTGCTGGTTGATGATTGATGTCAGAAAGCCAAACAGATGTGGCTAATGTTTGCTCAGTATTATCACTATCAAAATATTTGATATGCGTAATGCTACTCACTTTACTTTTGAACAAAGTAGCTATATCACTCCAAGTATCTCCATGCTGAGTTATGGTAGTATTAATAAAATATCTATTGGTAAATATTTGAGCCGATTCTGTTGCTGCACTTACAAGATTATCTATGTAAGTATCATCCGCATCTGTATCCACCTTCAAATGTGTTTTAGCTTCGGCAGTTGTTAAAATTGCCGTACTTGCTGCTATATCTACTGCAAAACTCTTAGCCATCTCTTTTTAGTTAAAAAAGGGGTGGCAGTAATTCCACCACCCCTTAAATTATTAATTACCTAACTATTATTCAATTAAGCTTGCAAATGCAGTTGCATTTTGTACAGCACCACCATCAAATAATCCTGTTACGACCATTCTTGGCTCTCCTGTGTCAGCATTTGTGTATGGGTCAAATAAGAAATCTAATCCACCAAACTGAGCAATGTGTACTTTAGAGAAATCTCCAAATAAAACATTATCTTTGGAAGCAGTTGCATCTGATGCTACATTAGATGATACAAAGGCGTACATTCCATTGATAGTTTTATCTCTAAAATCATAAAGAGCAGAAACTGATGAAACCGCAGCAGCTGTTTTAACAGCGGCATAAGCATCAGCATCCATTAGCCAAGCCATTCTTGCTCCCTGATAAGTACCATCATTTCCAATATAAGTATTCTCCAATAAGTTTGCAGTAGTAGCACTAAAAGCAGCCCCTGTAGATGCAGCAGCAGCTCCATTCAATATAGAAGTTGGAGAACCTGTTGCTATATTAGCAGCTTCAGATAATAGAGCAGTTTCCAAAGTAGCAGCCATATTAGCAGAAATATTACCTTGTAATGCAGATTCCAATGATGGATTCTGTACGATAGATTCTTGGCTCATATCAACAACAGAGATGAGTTTCTTTGGAGATAAAGTTAGAGCAGTTAAATCTCCAGCAGATGTTACTGCACTCCCCCCTGTTTCAGCTATCCAAGATGAAGTAACTCCTGAAAATACAGGAAATTTCATATTGTTTATACCAGAATAAAAATTACTGCCCGCTGAGGTTAATACTAAATTACTTTCCAATTGGTCAGTAAAACTCATTGTATCCACACTATTAGTAGAAGATGTTGCCCAAGCTCTTGTTAAAATAGAAGATGGAATCCCTACTCCTTTGTAATTTTGGCCTGTGTATCTTGATTCATTTCTTGCTTCTTGGTCCATTTCTTTGTAAATCCCAGAAACATTGCCTGTGTAAGCGGCTCTCATAGCTCCTTGGAATGTAAATTTTTCCAAGTCCTTATCTGGTTTTGGCTCAATAGCCACTCCAGATATTAAAGCTGATTCTCTTAATGATTTTTCAATCTTCTCAGCTCTTTTAATTTTGGAAGCATAATCATCCGCCTTTGCCAATAAAGCATCAACTGATGTATTTTCTTCCTCTGTTAAATCACGATTTTCCTCAGCTTCAGCAGTTTTTTGGATAACTTCCAATTCTCCTAAAACTTCAGCACGCAATTCTTTAAGTTCAATACTTTTCATTTTTCTTTTTTTTATAATTATTACTTTCTTTTCTTTAATTCAATCCTCAATTTCAGTAAACTTCTTTTTACTAAATCCTTCTCCTGTTTTTTGTTTTCCTCTTTTTCTCTATATATAGCCAATGAACGCTGGGCTAATGTTAAATCATCTGCATCAGGATAAGCTGGATAAGTAACAGGGCTAACATCATAAAGTTGCTTTACCTTGTTAATAGTTCTAACTTCCCCATCCTCAGTTGTTTCCCAAGAATCATCCTCAATCGTAAATGCGAATGAGCTTTGGGTTATATCGCCTCGTTCCATTGAAATTACTAAATCTCTACCATAAGTTGTATCAGGAACATCAAATGCAAAGGATAATCCTTTTTCAGTTTGCTCTAAGTTTAGAGTTCCACTTGAAGTCCTTGCTAAAAGCAAATTAGGATCATGATTTACCAATGCCCTTACATCATCATTTAATACCCCTGAAAACGCATCAGGTGCTATGAGTTCCTTAAAACCCCCGAGATCGCTTGAAAGTTGATTAAATACAGCAGCATGTCCTGTTATGGTTGTTGAGCCATCATCTCTTTTTTCAGTTCTGGTTTCAATGTTAAAATATCTTTTTTCCATAGTTATGTTTTTAGTCCAAATATCTTTTACTTCTTTTTGCAGAGGTTTGTTTCTTTCTGTATCATAAAATGAAGAATCTTTTTCCTCATCTATTATATCAATCAATTTTCCAGCAGCATCAAAAATATCATCTAAATTAAATCTTCCTGCATATTGTCTTACCGCAATAAGAGCTTTTCTATAAACTTTGCCATCCTTTCCATAAGGATAGCCATAATATCCTTTGGTTTCCTCATCCGCTCCTGTATCAATTCCTAAAAACCATTTACCATAGTTATCCCAATTATCATCTCCAAGTAATTTATTCCCATCAGCAGCAGTAAAATCCCAATCGCCATCTCTATCTACCTTTCCAGCTTTTACCAAAGCCAATGCGTTATCATATCCTTTAGAATTTAATTTATTGATATCTCGCTTTTCAGATGATTCCTCTGTTTCATTTTCATCTTTATCTTTCTCATATACGATAGTGTAAGTATCTTCAGTTTCAGTTATTGAAACAATATGTCTTTTATCTAATTGCATTTCCATAGATTTTTCTTCCACCTCCACTTCTATGTCGTTATTGTTTTTACAATTGCAATTGGAATCGCAAGAGCAATCATCATTGTTTTCATAATAATCCTCATTGTCTTTTTCGGCTTCCTCCTGAGAATCATATTTGCATTCTCCTGTTTCTCCAAATTTCCATTTTCCATTTTCACATTCTATACTTGGCATATTATAAGTTTTGAATTTTTGTTATATTAAGTGGTAAGTAAAGTTCATCTCCCTCTGCACCCACGCTATTCATATTTTCTTTTCTTCTAATTTCATTGATGGTGAGATACCCATTGTTTATTCCTGTTTTATAAGCATCAGTTCTATCTTTTATATTTCCTCTTAGCAATCCATTAACATTCCACTCCACAAATAGTTTTCCTTTTTCATTTGTCTTAAATAATTTTCTATTCATTTCGCTTTCCATTCTTCTTATGTAAGGCATAAGGGTGTAGGTAACATAAGATTGGCTCAATGATTCGATATTATTGAAGGAACTTTTTGAATGTTCTTGCAACATAAATGTAGGTATGTTAAACATTCTCGCAATCTCAGTTATACTAAAAATTCTACTTGCTAAAAATTGGCTTTGCTCTGGGCTAATAGTAATGGGTTTGAAAGAAAGCCCCTCCTCAAGTATCGCAGTAGATTGAGCATTTTGCAATTGGTTATAAGTGCCTGAGAATGAAGTCCTTAAGCGTGAGATAGCTTCCTCACTTAATGCTCTATCTGTTTCCAATACTCCACTTAATTTAGCTGAGTTAGTGAAATATTTTGAGCCGTATTCCTCAAGGGCCATACCCCAGCCAATAGCATTTGCATTTTGAGTAATGGGAGAAAGTCCTAATATTCCATCTTGGCTTACTCCTTTGAAATGTAAAATATCAGAATCATCTAAAACTATATCACTATTTCGATTATGATAAAAAATCTGCCCCTCATTTATTTTAACTTGAATGTCTTGTGCATTTAATGGAATCAATGCTTGAACTAAACCTCTTGGGCTTCTAACTATATGCACATAAGAGTTTCCAGAGAGGCACAAGTCCATCATTATTTTTTCAAACATTGCTACCGAACTCATATAATTATTCGGCTCATTATGGAGTAAATAATAAGATGGATTATTTAGAGCTAATGTTTTATCTCCATTTGTTTCTCTTTGAAAAATATTAATAGGAAGAATACTTATGGATTCGGATAGTAATCTTACTGCACTCCAAACAGCAGTAAAGGTTAGAGCAGTATTTTTATCAACTGAAACGCCACTACTTGCTCCTCTGCTAATAGCACTCATTGCTGAAAGGAAATCTCTTTTTTCTTTTTTCTTAAATAAGTTTGTAAAAAAATCTGTTATTGCCAATGGTATAGTTTTTGGAATTTTGCAATTATACGATTAACTCTGTTTTTTCTTATGCAACTTAGTTGCATTTTCTTTAATTCTTTTATCTCGGCAGTTTCGGTAGCTATTATAGTCGGAATATTTACGCTTTCCAAAGTGTTTCTCATATTCATTCTCAGTTTTTTCATAAGCTGCCTTATATGTTTTTTCACTTTTACAATGTTTCCAAAATCTTTCATCAAATCCATTTGGAGAAAGTAAAGCAAGTATCTTAAATTCTATCATAACATTAAAAGTCCACGATTATCATATACGCTATCTCCTTCTTGCTCTATACTCATATACTCAGCTAAGGCACAAATACAAGCAGCCACGCCATCAATTTTCTCTTTTGATTTTTTCTTGCTTGGCTTATGGTTATCGGCTGCATCTATTTCAAGTTGCACATTTCCAATCATCCACCTTAATACAGGGTTTCCATCATGCTGTATTTCTTTTGATAAGATGAGCTTCTCCATCATTTTTGTAGGAGCTGATAAGCTGGCGAATCCTTGTCCTAATGGCGACATATTAGCACCATCTCCAATTAAATCTATTACTAATTGACTTGCATTCCATCTATCATAAGCAATACTTTGAATCCTATATTTTTTTGATAGCTCATTTATCTTTTTTCTTATAAAAGAATAATCGGTTACATTGCCCTCTGTTGCAATAATATGCCCTTGACTAATCCAACTCATATAATCCACCCCATCCCTATCGCTTCTTGCCTTAGCATTATCTCTTGGAACAAAGAAATAAGGCTTTATCTTAAAGATGTTATCCACTCGGAATATTAAAACAAATGCAGTAATATCTCTTGTGGTTGCCAAATCTAATCCTCCCCAACATTCCATATTACTTAAATCTCCAAGCTCCCCCTCGCATTCCATCCACTCCTTATCTCCCATCCATTTAATTTCATTCTCAGTCCACAGATTAAGATGCAGTCGCTTAAAGGTATTCATATAACTTGGAATATCTATTGCCTTTTGGCTCTCCCTTTTCATATATTCTTTTCTTAAACTTACTCCATAATTAGGGTTGGCTTTCTTCCATGTTTCTTCTAATGTAATATCATCCTCATCATTAGCTTCATATATTATTGGTAGAAATGAATCATCTTTAATACTTCCATCTAATACCTTTTTCGCATAAGAATAGACCTCATGGCAGATACTATTCTTATCATATCCAGCAGTAGTTATGCTTAGGAATAATGGTTGCTGCCTTGATGCCGAGCTTGTTATTAGGGTATCATATAAATCCCTATTGGGTTGGCAATGTAATTCATCCATAATGGTCAAGTTACTATTAAATCCATGCTTAGTTTTACTATCAGAACTTATCGCCTGAAAGAAATTCCCCTTGCTTTCATTTACAATTGAGTTTCTTAATATCTTTGCTCTGCTTCTTAACTCAGGATTGTTTAATACCATTCCTTTTGCGATTTCATGGAGCAATCCAGCTTGGCTTCTATCGCCAGCGGCAGCGTATATTTCTTGTCCAGATTCTTTTTCTGTGAATAAAAATACTAATGAAATTGCTGCCGATAAAGTAGTTTTCCCGTTCTTTCTTGGCACTTCAATAAATACATTTCTGTATTGCCTTAAATTTGTTTTTTTATTTTTCCATCCAAATATCTTTTCTACTATTTCCCTTTGCCACTTTTCCAAAATCAATGGCATCCCACTTTTTTCCCCTTTGGTATGAGTAATGAATTTCTCAATAAAACTTACAGCTCTATCTGCTGCTTCTTTATCAAAATAATATTTTGTTTTTTTATCCTTCACATTCCAAGCAGTAAGATGAAAAGTATAATTAAAAAATAAACTATATAAATTTTGTATTCATCTTTCATTAATCAAAATAATTTATTTGAGTATTGTTAGTAATCTTAGGAGCTGATATTCCACCTCTACTACTTGGCGTAAATCCAAACTGAACAGCAATCTTTAATGCGTTAGCTAAACTATCATTGCTTATCTTTACCTCTGGCTTACTTTGGCTATGCCTTAAACTTCCATCTTCATTATAGTAATGATTCACTCTACCTTTTTCCATTAGTATCTGCTCCATTTCAATATGCAAAGAAATAGCATTACAATAAGCAGCTAACAAAACCAAGTCAATTTGATGCAACATCTGTAAGCTCAAAAGCTCATTTGTTACATTACGCCACTCTATTTGGGCGGTTTCTCTAAGCCAATTAGGAGGAGGAGGTAATTCAGATAAGGTGCTAACTTGCATTTCATTTTTTACTTCTCTTGATTTATCAAGCGTTCCTTGAATTTTTTTTATTTGTGTTGGTAATTTTTTCCTGCCTTTACTCATATTGTTGGTTTTAGTTTGAACTTAAACTGATATAGCTATCCATATATCCAATTTTGCGATTGATATCGATATAA
>VTLG01004368.1_pt1 | contig 23617 bp, 17 predicted proteins | sample 4694571 | NCBI WGS metagenome assembly VTLG01 (sample SAMN12604809, study PRJNA352737) | marine metagenome | biome: ENVO:00000447; feature: ENVO:00000209|ENVO:00000569|ENVO:01000036; material: ENVO:00002151; isolation source: viral sequences binned using virsorter ...
TTTTTCATAAGAGGCTCGTTTAGTGCAATATCCTCTATATGTTTTGAAGGTACCTTTTTTGCAAGTATTTGTGAAGCTTTTCTCCAATGCCATGTAAAAGGCGGGATTGGATATGTTTCTGCTAGTTCTTTGGCTATTCTATTTGAAGCCATATTGTTTTCTCCATAGTTAAGAAGGTTTAGTGGGCCATATAGTAGGATCAAGGGTAAAAGGGTTTGTAGTCGCTTTATCGCTATCTGCTACGCGCGCTGGCATATCTCTTAGAGCTTGGCGATACGTAGCCCACTCTGCTTTTTTTGCATCTGTTAAAGGACTATCAGGTATCTGCGTCCAATCGCTAGCTTGTAGTCTTCGATTTCTTTTATCAATAACAGCATCCCAATGCTTTGTATAATCAATTTCGCTCATTTATTTAATCCCATTACATTAATATATCCTGATTTGTATCCGCTTACACCATCATCACCTGCACCAAAACACCATATATAGTACTGCGTATTTCCACTTAACGACACTTTAGCATTTAACATATGAGGACCTACCGCATGACTACCCCCTGACGATATATTGTCTGTAAACACGTAATCGCTTCTTGAAGTTGATGTGAAGTTTGTTGATGAAGTGGTAGCTCTCATTGCTACAGCAAATATACATTCTGAAGCTGTAGACGTGCTTCCTAAGAAATCTAAACCCGTTTGTACTAAAAAGTCTTGTGTGCCTGAAAAAGCGGCTGTAGTAAAGTTAAATGAAAATAAAGGCCTTTCAGTAGAGGTATGCCCTAGTACATCCCCTTGACTCACTGTAGGATCGGATGTTGAAGAATTTATGCTTGATATATGATGTGGGTAATTATTATCGCCCCATATACTACGACTTAGCTCTACAACAGTAATATCTTGACTTGCATCTGATTCTCTAATACCTGAAGTACCTCCAATCTTACCCATAGTATTAGCTTCAGCTTTATCATATATTCTAATCGTATCGCTAGCTATCTGTAAGTTTTCAATATTTCCAGCAGCTATTGTTGCAGTTGTAATATTGTTTGCTGCTATTTTTGCGGTCTCTACAGCTCCTGCCGCAAGTTCAGCTGTATCAACTGATCCTGCTGCTATCTGTAAACTACCAACAGCATTGGTAACAATAGAAGCAGAGGTAACATTATTAGAAGCTATTAAAGCAGTTGTAATATTGTTTGCTGCTATTTTTGCCGTCTCTACAGCTCCAGCAGCTATTTCAGCAGTATCAACTGCTCCCGCATCTATTTTTGCATTTGTAATATTATTTCCTGCTATCTTAGCAGTTGTAATAGCACCTGCAGCTATTTCAGCAGTGCCAACAGCTAAAGCATCTATTTTTGCAGTTGTTATTGCATCTGACTTAATATGAGCAGTTTCAATACTATCAGAAACGATCAAAGCAGTTGTAATATTATTGGCCGCTATTTGTCCTGTCCCTACAGCTCCTGCAGTTATTTGAGCGGTCTCTATAGCTCCAGCAGCTATTTGAGCAGTATCAACAGCACCCGCAGCTATTTTAGCAGTTGTAATCTGATTTGCACCTATGGCTGCGGTTTCAATTGCTCCTGCATCTATTTTTGCTGCTGTAATCGCATCTGCGGCTATTGCTGCTGAATCTACAGCACCTGCGTCTATTTTTGCGCTTGTAATAGCATCAGCAGCTATTTCTGTAGTATCAATAGAACCTGCAATTATTTGTGTAGTACCAATCGAATTTGCCGCCATTGAGGCAACACCAACTGAACCTGCTACAATTGCTGCAGCCCCTATAGAGTTACCTGCAATTTGTGCAGTTCCTATTGCATTTGCCGCAATCATAGCTTGCTCTATAGAGTCTTCTGCTACATTTCTTCCCGTTATAGCATTTACCGATACATGAAAGTTTTCTAAAGCATTTGGAGCTATAATTACTGCATTTACTGCTTGAGCAGAAATATTTGTTTGTTCAATAGAATTTGCGGCTATTGCAGCATTTAGCACTGAACCAGCAGACATATTTGCAGACTCAATAGAGTCAGATGCTATATTTGCATTTATAACTGCATTTGTAGAAAGCTCTACATTTGAAATAGCGTCAGCTTGTATATTTGTTTGAGCTATAGCATTTGCAGCTATTTTAACAGAATCAACAGAACCTGCTGCTATTTCTTGAATACCAATAGCATTTGCAGCTATTTTAACTGCATCAATTGAGTTTGCAGCTATTTGCTGAATACCAATAGCGTTTGCAGCTATATTTACGGATTGAATACTTCCAGACTCTATTTCTTGGAATGTAATCGCATTTGCAGCTATATTTACAGTGTCTATAGCACCGGAAGTAATATTTGCACTTTCTATCGCATTTGCTGCTATATTTACAGTGTCTATAGTACCTGATTCTATCTGAGCGGATCTTATTGCATTTGCTGCTATATTCACAGTGTCTATAGAGCCCGCAGTAATATTAGCAGTGCCTATAGCATTTGCAGCAACATTTACGTTTTCAATAGCATTTGCTGCTATATCTACACTTTGAATAGTTTCAGAAGCAATATTAACAGACTCTATTGAGTTTGCTGCAATATGAACTTGATTTATTGCTTCTGCAGCTATATTAGCAGCTTCTATAGCATTTGCAGAAATTAAAATATTTGTTATGCTTCCTTCTGACAAAACATCTGCATCCACTGACCCAGTGATAATTTGAACTGAGCCTACAGAGTTTGAAGCAAGTTCTGCTGATTGAACTGCATTTGGGCCTACAATCGTTCCAGAAAAAGGTAAAAGAGTAAATTTATCGGCATCATCTTTAACAACTCTAGTTATAAGACTGTCTTCTAAATAATCTGGTCTAAAAGATTGTCTGAAGACAGAATCTCCGCTAAAAGTTCTGTTTATAGACTCGGTAAGAGTAAGCTCTGTATTGCTTATTATATTAGCTACCCTTCCGTAGTAAGCTGTTTCATTTAAAGCAATAGTACTAGAGGTATCGAATCTAATCATGTCTCCTACTTTAAATTCAGTAGTAAATGCAGTGCCACTACCTGTTACTGTCAAAGATCCGTCTGTTATAGAAATAGTTCCGGTTGCTAAACTTAATCCAAACGTATCAGGACTTCCGCTTTCTCCTACTACTTTTAACCATTGTTTAGATGCAGTTATAGTAGGGCTCACTTCAGCATCAGAAATTTTCCATCCATCATGTCTTTGAACTTCTACAGCTTTGAAATCATTAGCAAAAGAAAAGGGACTTTCATCTTGAGGATGATGAGCCAAGAAAGCTATGTTGCCTCCTATCATTCCTCCAAAGTCTACAGTTTCTGCAACTTCTGATACGTTTTCGTATTCGTAAGTATTACCTGTAACACTTCTTAGTACAAAATTTGGATGATGAAAAGTTAACAATCCTGATGTAGTATCTATCTTTATCGTAGTAGATATAAAGCCTCCTCTAGGAAGCTGAAATGTCTTATCTGAAGTTTCAGAAGTGCTATGCTCTAAAGATCTAGTAAAAACTGTAAAATCTGACTTACTTCCTCTTGTACTAAGAGTTCTGACTTTGATTTTATACGTTCCTGGTCTCATTCCCGCAGAAATATAACTATTGACAGGACTGTATGCTTTTATAGGCTTGTTTAAAGCTCCTGTATGAATTTCTACTTCATATCCTGCTAATTCTGAATATTTTCTTTCTACAGTTTTAAATTGAATTACCGAAGCCCCTCTGTCTGAAGTAAAAAACTTAGGAGTGGTATGATTAATTCCTCTTGTAACTCCAGTAAGGGCTTGAGGACTACCAAAACTAGTGCCTGTAAATTTTATCCATTCTGAATTATCTCCTGTCCCTATCTTAGCGTAACCTCCAGAAGGACTAAAGAAAGTCGCGTCATTAATATAAATAGTTTGATCTGTGTCATTAAGATCCGAAGCAATTTTTGAAACAGCAGGTACATGTGGACTACCTATTTGAGTATAAATAGTTTCTGTGGGGGCTATTTCTACCGGTTCTGCCCACTGTATTTGAGCTACTACACTATTACTAACAACTGTGCCTTTTTCTGCTAATCCTCTATCATTAGCGGCAGTTTGAAAGAAAAGACTTAATTCGGTAGGTTTTGGAACCGGACTTTCCTGTCTTTGCAGCCTAGATGGATTATTCATAATAGAAGTAGCATAACCCTGATCTACTGCATCATATTTTCTATCAAAATGAAAAGAGGCAACTACATCAACATTTCCTTCTTCATCCTCCGCTAAAGACAGCACTTTATATTTTTGAGGCTCATAAATTCCTCCTGAAGTATTTCTTAAAGCCCAAATAGCTTCAACCTCCGGAGCTTCGGTAAAAGCAGAACTAACTGTAAGATGAGAAGTTGCGCCCGCAGAAGTAGAAACAGTTTTAGTTTGTAAGTGTCCATTTTCTGCCCAGTGCAGTCTAATATGATCTCCATTATCGTCAACCATACTACTAGCTAAAGCCTCGGAAGTAATAGTTTCTAACGAAGAAGGAGAACCAGCAGTATAAGCAGAAACAATTACATCTCCTATAGAATAAGTAGTGGAATTTATAGTAACAGAATTTTGAGTTAAAATTGCTGCAGAGCCAGGGAAGAAAACAGAAACTTCATAAGTAGATCCAGAAGCTAAGGTTACTGCCCTATCAAGGCCAAAAGTAGTAGTAGTTGGAGTAGGGCTTCCTGCAGATATTCGACCACTATACTCTACAGAATGTCTCAAGTGGTCCTGAACGAAAATAACGTCCCCAGGAGTAATAAAACTTCCCGCAGTACTTGTTCTAAATTTTACAATTTCTGTCTCTTGTCTAGAAGTTAAAAGATGCCATAACCCTACACGTCTAGCTTGCCCTCTACTAGTACATCCGAATGCAATTACATCTTGAGTAATAAATCTGTTATTTTCTACTATATCGTCATAATCTTCTACTATTTCAAATGACGGAGCAAAGTTTAAATTAGGGTCATTAAAAGCTACTTTAATTTGATTCTTTTTAATTTTATCAGAAACTGTTTCGTACTCAAATTGACCCTGAATTACATTTCCTTGAGTGAAAGTATATACTGGCTCAGAAGGAGCATCTTGAACAGGCTTTAGCTGACCATTTATCCAATAAAGAATTCCTCTAAAAACTGTTGCTAAATCTTTTAAAACTTTATATGTCTCTACTGCTGAACCTAAATAAACATTACAAGTAAACCTTGGCTCTAACCCCCCTTGACCATCACTAACTAGCTCATCACAGTATCTGGCAATAGAATAAAGAGAGTATTTATCTATCATGGAAGAATCAATTATATTTCCTAAACCATATCTATTATTAGTACATATATCATAAAATACCCAGGCAGGATTATTACAGTATACTGTAGCATGATTAACATTGCCTCCAGAGGTAAAAGTACTTATATCCCCTCTAAAGTTTCCATCCCAATCTTGTTCTATGTTAACGTCTGCTCCTGTAGAAATATTACGCGTATACTTAGCCGTCAGAGACTTAGCTTCTTCTCTTGTAATATAGTTAGTAGGAACTTGTATTTTCATTCCTCTTAGATGATAAGCTCTTTGAGGGGGTTGTGGAAAATCTTCCGCCCCAAACCTTACTGCCGCATATGCAGATAAAGGATAGTTAAAACAATCTGTAACCATTGCTTCAACATTTTTAAGAATAGCTTGATGAGGACCATTAAATTTATCCGGTAATCCTACATCATCTGGCTCCTCATGAGGTTTTTCAGAACTAACTCTTTTTATTCGTACTCGCCATCTATCAAAAGGTTGAAATCTTTCTATATTAAACTGTTTTTCATATATTTTCTTAACTTTGACAGGAGCATAATCCATAAGTGCGCCCCCATAAAAGTTAGTGTTTAAAAATTCATTATATACTTCTGTAACACCATTATTAACAACCCAGAGCTGTTGTCTTCCGGCCTCACTAATTTCTCCATCAGGTCTTCCAAATATCAAACTTTGTTGATAAGTAGCACCATCGTCATTGCTATACTCAAAATAAATTTTTAATTCAATATAAGATTTATGATAGTCCCCAGTATCTCCGTCTGCTAGATAAAGACCTGCTGGAATTTCAAAATTTAATTTTATTCTATCTATTTCAGGAGCATTTGATAGGCCCATATTATCACTACTTACAACAGTATCAGAGCCTTTTCCTCCGTAGGAAGTATTTCTAAGAAGAGTAATATTTGGAGAAAATGCATAGCTTGCATTAGTCATAACTCCACTTTGCTGAGGTAAAGGAGTCTGAGATGTAGTTCCTGTTTTAAAAGCATAGGCTACATTAGAATAATTCCAAGTTTGATCTTCAGTTTTATTAAAATCTAAAACTGGTGCAGATACGGTTATATCTGTGTCGGAAACTGTGGTTCCTGCAGTACCTGCATGTAAAGTAATAGTATTAGCACTTGCATCTGTAGTGCTAATTCTTTTTATAAGGCCCATATCTATGTCTGCGCCTGTTACTGTAGTTGTAGCTTGAAACTCTACATGAACCTCAGTATCTGATACAAAGCGTGTAATTCTAGTATAAAAATCTCCACCATTAAAGTCCGCACCTCTTATAATTATAGGAGTTTGATGAGTCCAACCTAAGTAATACTCATTAGTTCCATCATCTTCCATACCTGTCATTGATTTTGTAAAAAAGCTAGAGGAAGCTGTTAATCTCGTAGAGTTTGCTGAGATAGAAAAAGTTATCCCATCAGAGGGTTGAGTTCCTGCCCCAAATATTGAAACATACCTAAGTTGATCAGTATCAGTATCAATATCATCAAGAGCTCCTGAAGTTACCGTTATTACTGAACTTCCTGAACTAATACTGCCTTTTGTTTTAAAAGCCTGCGCAGCTTTATTAGCAGCAAAATCTCTTAAACGAGTACCATTTAAAAATACACTAGAAGCTCCATGCACTAATCCCTCTATAGGGCCTTCGGAAAGAAGATCATAAGCTATACCAGTTTGATCTGTTTTTAGAAATTTTTGAGATTGAGAAGCACCCGGAACTACACTCGGCCCAGGGGGCGCAAACCCCGGAATATTAGGAGTAACGTCAGGAATAGGAATACCGGCAGGGGGTAAGATATCATACCCATCACCTCCTGGTAAGTCTCTAGTATTAGTGCCTGGATTTTTACCGTCATCACTCATAGATTATACTCCATCCTCATGAGAACGATCATCATCCCAATCGCCTGAGTTTTCTCTTGGATTTGGAGCTAATTTCATGTCTGCTGTTGTCATATCCATAGTAGTAAATGATTGATTTATAACTGCTCCTCCAACTATTAATTCTCCATATAAAACAGGCACAGGCACGCCTTCTTTAAGAGCGGTTTGTGCCCCAGAAAAAAGATAAGTATTTGGGTCTATTCCTGTATCTGTTTCAGGACCCGGCATAAGTAATTGAGCTACCCCCTGTAATATTAAACTAACGGCCATCATTTGCATACCCGTTGCCATTTTTGCCAGAAACGAACCCTGTGCGGCACCAGCAAGAGGAGGAAAAAATACACTAACTACTATTAATACAACTGCTGCAAAAAATTTTCCTATACCTGATTTCGAGCCAGCCGGTACAGCAGTTATAATAAAATCATCTTTTCCTACTGAAAGGAATAACTCTTCTTCAGTTTCTAAATACTCATCTCCTCTTTGAATATCAAAAGTAACTCCTTTTTCGTGGCAATCTATTAAATATTGTTTAAAGCCCGGACGCTGACATTCAATAAGTTTAAATATGTCTTTAACATACTCAACATTCATAGTCCAAGTCTCTCCGAACTTATCTCCAATATCTCCTAAAAGGGTTACTGTGTGCATTCTTTATACCTCAATATTTTATACTTATACCTGCTCCACGCTGAGCCATGAAGTCTTTCTCTACAAGAGAGTCTATCTTCAGAATGATGTAAAAATATATCATTACCTAAATATACTCCACAATGATTAGGAATTTTTGATTTAACATTAAAAAACATCAAATCATTTTTTATTAAACTACCGTCAGTTACTTCTTCAAATCCATATTCTTTATGAAGATCATCCATATAGTTTAAACCGTGCTTCCACCAATTATCCTGATATACGTCTCTTTTTAATGTTATTCCTAGCTCCTTTTCATAATAGTCAATAACTAGTTTCCAGCAGTCAAAAACCCCAAACTCGTACTCTCTTCCAAATAAAGGAACTTCTTCTCTGCTCGGTTCTAAATGATGCATTTCTGGATTTGGCCAACTAAATATATAAGAGTCTAATTTTAACGTATTGCAAACTTTTATATCTGCTTCACTAGGTTCTGGACTGTGATCTGGATGACTATGGACAAGAGCAACAATGTCAGATCTTAAACTTGCGTTAATATAATCCCTGCTATCCATTACAAAATCATCATCATCTTCTGCTACATTTTTACATGGAAACCACTTGCTCTTACCTTTTACAACTCCTATTACTCCGCAACCTTCTCTAGGATACTCTTGCTGAAAATGATCAAATATTTCCTCTAAATGATTTCCTATCATGAGAACTGCTTAGATGCTGGAAATCCTCCAAAAGGAAGAGTACCTTCTCTCTTAGTCACATCAGCAATATCTACTGCAGGAGAACCGGCTCCAGAAGCATAATCATAAGGTTTGTACCTAAATCTACCTGCGCACCCAGATACAGTTTTAGAACACACATCGCCAAATTCCCAATACTGATTTATACCAGGAGCTTTATTATGAGAGCCCCCTTGTTGAGTTCTAGTAACTACTTTCCATAGTCTTGGGTGAGTATCTGGATCTGGACTTACTTCTCCGCCTCTGTCATGTGTTACGTAATCATTATACTCTGGGTTAGTAAATACATTAAAAGTATTACTAGCATTATACGCAACATAAATTCTTATCTGTCTAAATAAGTTACTCTCACTTGTAGGAGTAGTATATTGATTTGCTGATAAAGTTTTTAAAGCTTGCCAGTAATCATACTGAGTCCCAGGAGAGGTCAATGCCCCAGTGCTTGTTATCTTAAAAATTCCTGTAGTATTTGCTACAGTTCTATAAATATTTCCTGCTACTATATCATCACTGCTAGGATCTATATTAGAAGACGGAGCTATATTACTGTGAAAAACGTATTCATCTTTTTTATTCATGTAAACAGTTCTAACTGTGCCATTAATATCTATTCTACCGTATGTGTCCCACTTACATCCTCCTATCTTGGAAGCATGAGGTATCTCTTCGCTAGCTCCTTGATACTTCCAAGGACAAGTGTTGCCCATTATAATTCTTCTAGGTAGTTTAATTCCAGTTAAATCAAAAGCAGATGCTAATTCGAAAGTAATCGATAAAGGTGTTTCTGATTGAATTCTATCTATAATCCACGAATTTATAGGAAACTCTATCAGTCTATCAGGGGAGTCTCCAGACTGACCATATGCATACTTATATAAGGATCTTCGCATATAAATTTTCTTACCAATTAAATCAGCATTTGAAAGAGTTGTACCGTCACTTAACTGCAATGCATCTGAAAAAGTAGCAAGTACATTTGCAAAAGTAATAGTTGGTCTAGCAGAAGGCCCATCAGAAACTTGATCAAATCCTTCAAACTCTAAAGGTACTGCTGAATAAGAGTTTATTATAGAAGAATCTTCTCTATCCCTAAATTGAAGAGTGCTTAAATCAGCTTCTAAACCACTGAAAAAATGAGCGTACTCATCATTTTTTAATTGTATTTCCCATAACGTGATTACAGCAGAATCTATTTCTTGCTTTTGAAAATCGCTTACTATCTCTGTTTCTATTTCTTGTGTCATGATTCATATACTCTTCTTAATTGTACATTTAATCCTGTAGCTCCCGTATGGGTATGAATTTTTGTCCATTTATCACAAACAACTTTTATGTCTAATTCTCCTGATCCTTCATTTGAATCAGGAATTGTAAAAATAAAATTAGTTACACCATTTGTACTCCTAAGAAAAGCTTCCAAGTCGTCTGTTTCTGTGTTGGGCCTATTATTAAAAGTACAATTAAAAACTTCTTTATTATTATTTATACCCAGCACTTTTCTTTGCTCATAACCGTCTCCAAATACAGCTCTAATAACATTAGGAGTAGTCTCTCTAGTAAAACCTCGATCTGGTTGTACAGGGGACGAAAATCCCGAAATATTTGAACCATTACTTAATTTTAATCCTTGTGCCATTTTATGCTATTCCCATCGGACTTAGTATTCCGCCCGGCCGTTTTTGTTTATGTAATTCATTTTGAACTGCCATTGAAACTGCTTTTCCTAGCATTGAAGTTTGTTCTTGATTCAGTCCTTGCGGCTGTCCAGTATCTGTTGTAGCAGCTCCAGCGGCATCTACATTTACAGTTACATTATTTGTTCCTCCGTGTTGTACAGGTTCAGGAGCTTGTGAGTGTAATGCATTCTGTTGTAAAGCAGAACTAAATGCTCCAGTCAAACCTGCTGTATCTAACTGAACTACCGGAGTAGGGACGGTTACTCGTCCTACAAGATTAACTGGGATTTTTCCGTTTCCAGGTAAGGGAACTATTGCCTCCGTTCCGTGTAGCTCAGCCATATAACCTGAATCAGGCCCTGTAGATATTCCTCCCTGTGTATACTGCTTTCTCCCTTGAGACATAACTCCGCCATATCTACCAGTAGGAAGTCCTCCTGCAAGACTGTATCCTTCCATTCCTCCTCTTGCCGCCATCTCAGCTCCTGCGCCCATCCCTGCAGTATTTGGAGCGCCAAACATCATACCCATAAATCCAGAAACAGCTTTCATAACTAAAAACTCTACTACCATTTGAGCAATCATAGCCATAATTCTTTTACCCATCTGGTCGAAAGCTTCTGCCGCGTTCATACTGCCATCAATGATTCCCATGAACGCAGACTCCATCGAACCTTTTAAGGTATCTGCTATTTTAGTTTGAAACTCTAACTGTTTGGTTAGTTTATGCTCTTCTTTTGCTCGCGTCTTAACTTGCTCTATAAATTTTGGATCCTCCATATCGCCGCCAGCAAGACGAGCCTCATTTAATCTTTGCTGTATAAGAATCTCTTCTTCACCATACTGAAGACTTAGTAGTTTTAACTCAAGCTCTTTATTATTAGTGCCCATTCTACTAACAATAATTTCTTCTAGCTTTTGATTCTTTTCTATTTCAAGATCTAGATTCTGAACTTTTTCTTCTGCCATATCCCTATCGAACTTAGCTCTTTCATAATCGGCCGGGTCTATTTCATCCCTTCTACCTTGTCTACCTGAAGAGGGTCTGAATTGCATAGCATTAAACTCTTGGCCTAGACGACTAGCTTCAGCTGATGCTCTTGTTCGTTGTTCTTGCAGTGATTCTAATTGTACTCTTCTCTGCTCTCTAGCTATAGCACCTAGATCTTGTCCTGCTGTAAACGCAGGAGTTCCTAAGCCAGATTGTAGCCTATTTATTTCTCTTTGAATTTGTAATTCTTTAAGTTTTGAAGTATTTATGTCCTTTTGATGCCGTAAAAGCGTTTCTTCAAGATTTATAGCACGTGTTTTTATTTCATTACCTTTCTCTATATTGTCTAATTTTTTCTCCTCTATTTCTTTTTGACCTCTTAAAATATCTAATAGTTTATCTGCTCTAGCTATCGCTAACTCATCTTTTTTCTCAACTGCGACTATTCTTAAAGCTTCGGCTTCTGCTATTTCTTGATCCTTTTTCAATATATTATTCTTTTGATTTAATTCAGCTCCTCTTAGACGCGCGATTTTTGAGCTAGTATCCATTGAAAATTGATCTATCATTACTGCTTCTTTACTATTTTCAACTCTATCTTTTTCTATACTTAAAATTTTTGTTTGCATTGGTGCAATTTTTGTAACTATTCTTTTTGCTGTCTCTGCATCTTCCTCATTTCGTTTCTTTTGAAGCTTAAATGCATCTATGTCTGCTTGTAGTGCTTCTTTTCTGGCCTTTCGTTTGGCTTTAGCATTGGGGTCTTCTACAGTTGTTGTTCTCGTTCCTCTTTTTGTGCTTCTTGTTGTTGTGGTAGATACTGGAAAATCTCTATCAACATTTGCTAAATCATTTAACAGTTCTGTCATTTTAGCATCAAATACTGTAGTATCTGCCGCTATGGCTATGCTGAGATCACGCTCTTTTGTTATAGCCCTAAGATAATCCTCTAAAGGTAGTTTTCCTATACTGTTAAGTATTCTATTTGTTTCGTTAGCAACATCTTTTTGAGCAAGAGTTAAAGCACCAAGATTATTTTTTTGTTCTATATACGCATTAGTTAATAGCGTTACATTTTTAATTTCTTCCTCGGTTAGTACTCTGTTTTCATAAAGAGCTTTATGCAGCACTTTATAACCAGTATCTAAAAAAGATAACTGATTTACTGTTTCATTAAAGTTTTTTCGTACTTCTTTAAAAGCCTCGGTGTTTTTATTTGCTTCATTCGTTAAAAATTCTAAATCCTTTGCTAATTTGGGAATATTAGCTTCACTTACTGCATTTCCTGTTTGAATCATGGTTTCATTTAAACTCATTAACCCTAACTCATTTCTTGCTTCGTTTACCGCTTTTAAATGTTTTACTGTTTCTGCGAGCCTTTCATTCATTGCTTGTGCTGTCTCTGCAACTTCTTTTTGTGCCTCAGACATAGGAAATAAAGCCTCTATAGCTGCTTTTCCCAAATCAAAAATCATTAAAGCAATTCCAACATATCCCATAGCTTTAAATGCTTTATCAATTTTACCGGCTGCTTTTGACGCAAAATTAGCGGTAGACGCCATTGCATTTTTCCAAACTAAATTTGCTTCAGCAGCAGTCTTTTTTACAAATAGACTAGTTTGAGCATAATAAGCTCTAATTCCTCTATTTGACTGATCAGCAGCTATCTGTCTTAGTTTTAAAGACTTTTTATAGTCTGCTAACTGCTTTTCATTTTCAATTTTTAACCCTTTGCTTTCATATTTCTTTCCAGCTAAAATAGCTTTGGAAGCAGAGTCTGCGATTCTTTCAGCATTTCTTCTAGCTGCTTTTGAATCACTTTTTCCTGCCATAAAAGCCGCACCGCTATGTTTACCTACGGGCTCGCCTGTTAGTACTTTAGATTTTTCTAATTTTTTACCTGCTGCTACTCCTGCATCTGCGGCCTCTTCATATGCGTCGCCTAGTTTTTTAATTTCTCTTTTTTGTTTGGCAACATTTTTAAGAGCTTCCTTGGCAGCACTTTGGGCTCCTTTTGCCATATCATCAAAAGCAGGAATAATAGATTTAACTATAGGCAAAGCTGCTAGTCCTAAAGCAGCAGTTAGAGCTAAAGTATTATCACTTAAAAATTTAAGTATTGGAGAGATTCCTTTTATGACGCCTACTTTAATAGTATTAACCAAATCGTCAAAAGATTTAGCAAATTGCTGAACAACATAGGCATCTTCATCCATTATTTTTGCCATCTTACCGAACTTACTTTCTGCTTCATCAAGCACAAAATTTGCAACAGCTTGACTTCGTTCAAAAGCATTTAGCTCTTCTTTTGTCTTTCCTATAGAGCCGGCATAGTCATTTAATGCAGGATCGAGTCGTAGTATAATACCTAGTTCATCTAATAGTTCAGGTTCTGCTTTTGTTACACCACGAATTAAACGATTAAAAGAATCAGTCAAATCTCGGCCTAAAGCAAGAGAAGTATTTTTTGCAGCGGCTGCAAGACCTGTTAACTGATCTTTACTTAACCCAGCAGCCGTTCCTATTGCAGTCGCTTGAGCCGCCTCTTTATACTTTAACTGTCCTTCTGTAGCATCTTGAAGTGCTTTTGTTATAGTACCAAAAGCTATTCCAGTCACAGCGCCATACTGTTGTTGACCCTCTACAAGATTTCTATAACTTGCCGCCTCATTTAAAAACTGAAATGCTGCTGATACCGCGAAGATTTGAGCTGCAAGAGTTGCATACGCAGGGACTAGTCCGCCACTAATTCCTTGAGCCATTTTACTGAAGTTTTTCGTTGAATTAGATGAAGTTTTTGCCGCACCTTTTAATTGACGATCAGCCGTCTGAGCACTTACGCCCGCTTTATCTAAGCCTACGCCTAGTTTTTTTGCACTTTTCTCAGTAAGGGCAAGAGTACCATCATCACTAATTCTTACCTTTACATCAACTTCATTTTTAGCCATTGGGTCTCACATTATGGGCATACTTTTTGCCGCCTCCAGCAGACCTTTTTCTTTCTGCTGCCTTTCGTTTTTTCTGGGTTTCTTCATTTATTGATGTAATATAAATACCCTGTATTTCAGCAATAAACATAGTCACAACTTGTTGTTCCTCTATTTTATAGATATCATAAAGCGCATTAAGGGAAGACCAATCTTTTCCTAAAAATGACCCTGACATTCCATCCCATCTATCTGGTAGTAATGCATATATAAAAAATGCCACTTGCACCTCTTCCGGCAAACCGTCTAAGGTGGGTGGCATTCTATCGGGATCAGGTTCTTGACCTAACTCTTCACATATTCTGAGATACTGTTCTACGTCGATGGAGCCCTGACGTCCGGCAATGTCTTTGACTTTGTCGAGACAGACTCTGACTTGCTGCGTGTAAAATTTTCAAGGTCACTGACAGCCTCCGTGACCCAAGTATCGAACGTATTTGAATTTTTCATCAAAATCTCAGCTTCCTCATTATTAAAAGGAAGCTCATCGTCTGGACTTGTCCCCTCTGTATCCACTAATAGAAGCTCTTCTAAGTACGATACTTTAAGGCCTTTCCATCCTTTAATTACAGCAGCTGTGTATTCGGTAAGAAACTTATCTTCGTCCAAAGTTTCTTCTGGTTGATGAGTGCGTCTGTTAAACTTTGTAGTTATACACTTTTTTCGTAGCTTTAAAAGCTCATCTCTTGCTAAATAACATAAGTCTACTTCAAATCCTTCCATTCCTGGAAATTCAATAGCGACTGTTTTACTTGGAGTCATAAGACTCTTTAAAGAAATTTTACTCATTATTACTTGATCCCGTTAAAAGAAATATCGGGGGATAAACTCCCCCGACTTCCTATAAATTATACTTAATTCTCAACTCGATGTCAAGAATTATTTTTCCCTATCCTACTCGGCATGATAGATAATAGTCGCTTCGTCCGTATTATCGATATCACCATCAGAAGGCTGACCATGGAATCCTATATCCAAGGTAAGCAAGTCTTCCAAATTAATTGAAGGAATTTCTAAGTGAGCCGTGGGCAGACTGAACTGTACACCCGGCTTATTCCCATTTCCTCCAACAAAGATATCCAAGTCGAATACATTTCTGGTGTCGTCAGTATCTGCAACCAAATCTGCAAATAGCTCACCACTCTTACTGTCGCTTTGGTTATTATCCAAATAACAAGTAATATTACCAGAAACCGATCTTGCACCTGTTACGTTTGCAAGTGGGTTATTTACAATACCTAATTCCTCTGGAGTAAGGTATGTCATATTGTTTTCAAAAGTTATACTTCCGCCTGTGGCTACAACATTATAAGTATCTTCAGGGCTAACATCATTTCTTACGAGTGTGATATCAGTCAGTCTGTTTCTTATAAAGTTTGAAGTACCTGTTATAGCTTCTGTATAGTTTGCTGTAATGCTGTCCGCAGGAGAGTTAGCTAATGAGTAATCCTCCAAGGTTCTAGCAAAACCACTCCATTGAATAGTTGCAATACCATCAATGTCAAAGTCTATAGTAGCTGAATTTACCGCTGCTCTGGAGGCTTTGTAAACTTGGTTATTACCAGTTTCTTCAAAAGCAAAGTATAAGTTCCAGTTATCAGACATAGCTGCCACGTTTGATGCGCTAAAATCAATTGTTGATGTAGCTGCTGCATGAGTAATTGGACTAATTTGAGGAGAAACTTGATCTCCGTTATCCCAATTATCTGAGCCATCATACATGCCTACTCCCACAAACATAGCCCAAAGTGCCTCTTCTACTGCGTGAACAGTATTAGGGGACAGGCTAGAACTAAGATGTGGTCTTGCATATGTACTAAAACTCCACTCCACTGGAGCTAGCGAGTCGTTGAACAAAAGTCGTCCTCTTCGAGATGTATTGCCTGCTTCGTTTACAGTAATTTCTGAAGTGTTGATAGCTTGGCTAAAAGTAAATCCTTCCAATACAGGTATTTGCCATATGAAAGGAGGACTCGTTACACCACCGTGACTACTCGTGAGTTCAACATACAGTTTCGCGTTACGTTGAAATTGTAATGCCATTTTTTATCTCCGTTTTCCTAACTTTCTAAAAGTTACTTAATATCGAACCTCACAGACAATCTCACCGACGCCTAATGGTTCGAGCACTCCTTCGTCGGTATCGAGGCTTAGCACAGTTATTAATTGTGTATATTGAAAATCATACTTCCTATCAACATACCTTAATCGACTGTGTGTATCTAAGACCGTCTCGACGTCTTCCAATAATCCTTCTAAAGCTTCTACAGAATTTTCATCATTTACATAACAACGAAGTGTTATATTCATAAATCTAGTTTTATTCTGTGCTCCTAAATATTCTCTTGTTTCTGATCCAGCACTTATATGTACGGCTGGAAATTCCTCTACCTCGTCCCAAAACTTCAATCGACGAGATACGTTGCCATTCAAATCTGTTCTGTAGTTCCCACTACCGTCTATCTCTTCTAATTTTTCTACGAGAGCATCAATTATAGCAATTCTTCGTGAGGTATACTCTCTTGGACTAACCATTATGTTCTCCTAGTAAAAAATCTTCCTTGCAAAAGAGTTGCTGCTATTTCTCGAATAGAAGCATCTATAACCTTTCTTGGGTCTCTTTCTGCAGTAGCCCAAGGAGCAATTCCTTGACCTGGCTCAAATACCTGATAAGGATTCTTTTGATAGGTATACCCTATAGAAGGAAATCCTTTAGGAGTTTGAGCTACATCAGTGACCCTAACACTTCCTGCAAATCTTCCTGAAACATTTTCAAGTCCTGGTGGACCCATATTCTTAGCCACCGTTGCAGGAAGCTTATTATTAATAAGAGCAGCTAGATTAAACGCTCCTTTTTTAGTTGTAGAAGATCTTCCTTTTTTAAAATCGAATTCAAAAGGCTCTGTAAAACTTAGTGCATTAACTTTTGGTTTGGATTTCTTCTTAGCCTTACCTTTTGAGTACTTAATCTTAGTGTCTTCAAAATTTTTAGTAGTAATATTTTTACCCGTAAACTTTAAAGCTTTTAAAATCTTTTTTCGTTTAAAACTTAAACCAGAATCAGATCCTGCCATCTCAATTAATTCTGTGTCAGGAATAGACTCTAATACTTTTGTTATGTCTTTTTTTATCTCCGCAAAAATTTCTGTTTCTTTTTGAGCATCGGGCCCTCTATTTTGAGTTGTTCCTCCTATACTCACTAATATTTCCTCTGGATGAGGTTTTAATACTGTTAAATCTAATCCCGCTCCTGCTATTAAAGCTTTTGCTCTAGCGACATCCCCTGAGTTTTCTGCAAGAGAGTTTAGCATTTGCGTTGCTGCTATTTCTCTTTGTGTAGATACTGCAGTTCCAGGTTGGTGCGTTATATCTAAAAAAGCTCCTGTGGATATTTTTTCTACTTCTTGCCCTTCTTTTTTATTACTTTCTATTAAGGCGTTTAAATCGGCTACAAGTTTCTTTTGTACTTCTTTTTTTATACCTCTAATAAATGAAAACACATCTTGAGATAGTACTTGATCTATTCCACCCGCTTTTCTTCTACTTAATTTTCCTTTTGATATAACAGTAGCAGTAAGATTAGCTGGTGTAGATTTATAATTGGCTATATTATAATCTCTTGACTTTTTTAATCTTCTTGTGTACTCATCAAAAATTTCTTTAGCTCCAGTTTTTATTCTTGCTTTTACAGCTTCGGGCACTGGAGCACCATTATAAGGTTTTGTCTGCACTTGTTGAAGTATTTCTTTTTCTAAAATTTTTAAATTTAAAGAAAATGTATGAGTCTGTAGATTGGAAACTTCCTCTCTGTATGCCTCAGACTCGTTCATCAAAAGACCATGTAATCGTTCTTTAAATTTTTCTAGTGCTTGACTACTCATTTCATTTTATACATATCCAGCACACGTTTAATGTGGTCTGGAAACCCGACGTTATCTTGTAAGCTAGAAGTGCCTTGATTTTGTAAGGTCGCTCCGCCCAGTACTCGTCGTTGTTTGTGTTCATCCTTGAAGTAGTATGTAACCAAGTCAACTACTGCAAGTTCTAAATCTTTTGGTGTAGACTCATATCCAGCGTTGTATTCTACCTTTACGCATTTTACACCTTTAGGCCAGTACGCATACAAGCCCGAATCATATGTTCTATAAATACTATCTGTTCTAGTATCCAAATACCACTCATACTTATCATCAGTGCCATCTCTGTAGAGTCGAGTATAGTCATCGTCTTGACTTTGACGCTCATATACAGCAAGAGTTGAGTTATCCACAACAGGCCCCTCATCTAACTGTATGTATTCTACTTGGTACTGTAAATCAAAAAACTCAGTAATAGTAGTAGAATACTTATCAATGAGATCGCTAGCACAATAAGTTTTTACAAGTTTACTTATAGCCGTAATCAACGTTTCGATTCTATCGTCGTCTTTTACGTTTGTGATATTTTCAATAGTCTTGTAAGTATCTAATGAAATTAAATCTGCCATAAATAACCTTGTAAAAACCTAGGGTGCCCGAAGGCACCCTATGCTTAATCTAACTACTACGGAGTGTAGTGTCTAGCAACAACTTGGCCGGCAGTTGAGAACAACTGATCGAATCCAAGACGTTGAGTTGCAACCAACACTCTTCGTTGGTTCTCTACATCGTAGTCTTGCTCAATCGTAACACCTCTAAGGCGAGGAATTACAAAATTACGAGGATTAACAGCTACGCCCCATACTTTGGCTGCTGCAGTTGCTGGGAACTCGTCACAGATGATTACAGGTGAACCCCAAACGTTTCCGATTTCACCAGTGATCTTGGTTGCCCTCTGATCACCAACTTCGTTGATGTTCTGGAAACCAGTATCGTCTAGTAATGAGTAGTACGCCTCTAATGAGATTATGAATACACAATCTCCAGGTCGACGTCCATATTTACCCATGTCTTGCCTCATATCTAATAGATAGTCAGCGTCTACAGCTGCGGTATGTGCAGCACTGTTTGAAACTTTAGCATCATCAGCAGCTATTCTAACCAAACCACTAAAGGTTGCGTCAGTGCTTGAAGTTGCCAAGCTAGTGGGAGATGCATCACCTACAGATCCGAGAAGAATTGAGTTCTCAATAGCTCGTGCATGAGAACGACCCATTGCTTCTCGTAGCAAAGGAAGAATAGGAAGAATTGCATCTTCTTCTACTTCGTTTGCAAGATAAGTGGTAGATACCAACTTATCAACGGTAAGTACTTTAGAAGTCATTTGCATGCCAGAGTAGGGTGAACCTACAGTGTCATCTCTTGCTTCTAAGTTACCTTTGTAGGCGGAGCCAGAACCTGATCCAGCAGCGGTTGTAAAGGAAGAACCACCACCAGCAAATTCAGCATAACCTGCATCTGGGAATGTAGGAATACGCATTGCTGCTGCTGTCATTTGTATTTCTCTAAATAGAGGCTTGAGTACAAGGTCAAGCTCAATGTCTTGCTCTACTTGCGTTGACGCAATAGATTCAAACACTGTTACAGTTTCAGCGGCAGGTACTATAATAGAGGAATTGTCATTAGGAGTGGCTTTCTCCATCAAATCCTTAGCATATTCTGTTTCCCAACCCTTTCGAGTAATAACACCCAACAAGGAGGCATCAGCGATTTCAGTTTCAAAACCTTCACCGATTCCTTTCTTGCCACCGCGATCAGCAAACACACGCTTGCTCTCTCGGATTTTCATAATCTCGTCAGACTTCTCAGAGATTTCTGTTTGAAGTTCAGCAACCACTTTTTCATGGTCAGCGTCCTTCTGTTGGAATTTCTCTTCGAGGTCTTCCATAAGCTTTTCAGCGCCGGTTGTTACAGCCACAGAAATTCGCTCTTCCTCAGCTTTCTTCTGCTCTTCTGCTTCAGCCACAGCCTTTTGCTCCTCTTCAAGTCGAGTAGCTTCTTCAGCCTTACGCTCAGCTTCTTTCATTGCCATGGCAGTAGTCGCCTTCTCAACGGCAGACTGTACGATGGCGTCAATATCAACATCACTCATTTCTTTCTCCTGTGCTTCGACTTGAGATAAGTCTTTTGGCATTGACTGGTCAGTTTCTTCTTTTTGAATAGTGTCATCATTATGAGACACATCAGTTTTTGATTCTACATCAGCAGTCGTGAAAGATTGTTTAAATGCTTCGTATTCCTCAGAGGAATCGAAGCTCTTCGCTAAAGAAAAGGTCGCAGTCTGATTGGCAGGTACTGATACTACTGACACTTCCAATAATTCCGCATCCTTGATTCTATATCCATCGGTTTCCTTCATGTACTCAGCATCCTTGACTCGGAAACCAACAGAAAAAGCTCCAAGGACACCCTCTTTAATTAAGTCACCTACATGACCAGCAGACTTAGCAATTTTAGCCTTCATTTGAAGCCCACCATTGTTAGTCTCTACCATTACGGCTCTGCCAATAGGTTGATTATAATCGTGATTAAACAGTATAACTGGATTGTTAAGATAGTCTTTCAAGCCTCCCTTTTCCCAGGCTTCAGCTTCTATAATGTCACCAACACGATCTTTATCAATAGTGCTAGCCATTCCAGTTATATGTAGATCGCCTTCCTCTTCAAATGCTTTGAAGTCAGAAGAACCAATGTGAAAGATTTTATTCATTATCCAAACACTCCGTCAGCAGGTCTTGCTGTTCCTGAGAGTTCTCCAGTCTCCTCTTTTTCCTCTGCCGCTGCCATAGCTTCTTGTATAGAGGGCTGTGCAGGTTCGGGGGCGGGGGGTGGAGTAACTTCAACATTTGGGTCAATTAAGGCCCACTTTTCGGGGTATATCTTTGCAGCTTGTTTTTTGATCTTTGACCAAGCACCAAACATAGCCCTTACTTTTCTAGCAGGGTGAGGCACCTCTCTCTTATACGATTCATAGTGTCTAAAATCTAGGAACTCTCCTTTATCAATCATAAAGTCAAGAACCTCTTCCAACATAGTTTCTTTACGCATTTTCTGGTGTCTCCTCTGATTCCGGCCTACCACCTAAGTCAGGATTTACTGCAGAGCCTGCTATATTAGCAGGAGCTCTTATATCGTCCTGTCCATCTAAAGGTTCGTAAGCTAATGCTTCTCTAGCTTCATTTACTGTCATTATTCCTCCATTCACCAAGGAAGAGTAGTATGAAGCTGCGTCTCGTAGTTCTGGTTGTAGAGCAGGAATGTTAGATATATCCTCCTTTATCTCAAAACCAAAAAATCTTTCTAGTGCAAAATTTATCTTTCTCACTATTGGTAAAATTGTCTCTAAATAATACAACCTATGGTTGGGCCGTATGTTAGCATTATTACCTGAATCCAATAGTATTGGAGGTATACCTAAAGCTTTCAATACTTCACTTTCATTATCTATTATAGACTTCTGAAAATCCATCTCTCGGAAACTTAAATTAGATATCTCATCTAACTCCATGCCTCCGTCAAGTATTAAAGGTCTTCTGCCTCCGTTATCAGGTCTATATCTTGTTACCCAAGATTGAACCATTCGTTCTTTAATTCGTTCTGATAGAGTGTTTGGTGACTTAATCACCAAGCCAGGTACTGCTCCATTCTTAAAGTAGTTATCCTGGAAGTTTCTCATCCTAGTCAAGAGTGACATTGTCCTCGATGCTGGTCTGAGTCTACTTGTTCCTCTATAAATACTGTAGAAACTGTTTTCTTTTATATGTATTATTTCATCAGTATTAAAATTTTGATTGCCGCCTTGAAAGCTGTAATGATCTACATACTGCTTTTCATGTGGTTCAATCGCCATATAGTTTGCGGGTAGATGATACAGTCCTGACCCATCAAAATATATAAAAATGTTTCCGTCTAAAATAAAATCTACGATGAGGTTTCGCTTAAAAGTTGATATATCTTGAAACGGATTAGGTTCCTTATTCAACATTAGTTGAAGTCTAGACCTTCTCATTCCCTTTACTACAGGGTTTAGACCTAGCTGCTCTTTCACTAAAAGTGGGATCTCAGCTGTATCATCTACAATCATATTCACACCACGGTTCACTACCTCTAAGTATTCGTAGTATGAAGTGTAATTTGAAACAATCTCTTTAGAAGTTATTTCACCATGACCTTCAATCATCACGATGTCTTCTTGCGCGGGGTTGAGTTTCTCCTCTACCTCCACGGTTCTTTCATTATTTTGCCAAAAATTATACCAAGCCATATTTTTCTCTTTGTAACTCAACCCATCGCCGTTGTTTAGGCCCAGTAACTAATTTTGGGTTTCTTCCATATATTGAATGAAGTTTTTGATGGTGCTGGTGACAAAGAGTTACAGCATCATTGAATAATTCTTGTTTATGGTCTTCTATAAACCTGTCCCTATACTCAAAAGCTTCTTTCTCTGTAGTAATATTAAGCTTCAGTTTCTTTGTCCAATTTGCAACAAGTTCGCTAAGACTGAAAAAATGATGAAAATCCAATCCTTCCTCGCTACCACATATATAACATTTTCCGGATTTATCGTAACCTGACTTGGCTCCATCTCTTATGTATTTAATAAAGTACCTTTTCATAAGATTTAACAAATTATACTACCCATCTACCTGAGAGTCAAGAATTATTTTTTCTTGGGGTTTAAAACGACGTCGCATTTGTCTCAAAGCTGTAGAGAGCGTAACGTAAAGCGTCAGCCATGTGAGAGCTAGAATCGTGAAGAGGCTTTTCTCTCATCAAGTTAGGATTGGGATCCCAACGATACTGATCCATACTACGGAGAGTTTCTAAGCACCTTTGATCTATAATTAATCTGTTATTTTCGACTAGAGAAGATACGTGAGCAATCCCGTCATTGACAGATTTTTTAGCATTTGTAGTAGTTATATCATAGTTCTGTGCCAAATCAAATCGAGTTTGTTGTGCTGCTGAGTCTATAAAACAGTAGTCTACCAACCTTCGTTCCATGATTTCGCCAATTACTTGCGCGTGTTGTTCCGTAGTTTTCTCAGCCTCATAATATTCCTCTACAACATAAAACTTTTCACCATCAAACATAATAACCAGATAGGCGGTGGGATCTTTGAAACCCACATCTAAGCCGGAAATTACATCGCAGTTTCTAAACTCCATTTCGGACAGATCGGCTACACAGTTCTCATAATCGAATTTCCAAATCTGTCCTTCAAAGACATTAAAGTCAGCCATATATTCTTGATTGAATTCAGCTTCGCTCATTGTCTTTTTAGCTTCTTCTATATCCTCTGTAGTTGCTCTAGGATTGTCTTGCCAAGTAGCGTGAACGGAACACCACTCGGGGTATTCGTCATTGAACCCCCTTTGATAGAACCTACTAAACCAATTATTTCTCCCCCGAGGCGTGGATATAAATAAGGCTTTACTTTCCGCTTTAT
>VTLG01007892.1_pt1 | contig 23615 bp, 16 predicted proteins | sample 4694571 | NCBI WGS metagenome assembly VTLG01 (sample SAMN12604809, study PRJNA352737) | marine metagenome | biome: ENVO:00000447; feature: ENVO:00000209|ENVO:00000569|ENVO:01000036; material: ENVO:00002151; isolation source: viral sequences binned using virsorter ...
TGGAATAGTGGTAATGAGTCAGATAAGGATGTAGTTCGTAAGCAGAAGCGTAAGCTTTCTTACTATGCAAACATCTATGTCGTAAAGGATCCTACTAATCCTCAAAATGAGGGTAAAGTCTTCTTATATAAATTTGGTAAGAAAATCTTTGATAAGGTCATGGAATCCATGCAACCTGAATTTGAGGATGAGACTCCGATCAATCCTTTTGACTTCTGGCAAGGTGCAAACTTCAAATTGAAGATTGTTAAGAAAGATGGTTACTGGAACTATGATAAGTCAGAGTTCGCTTCAGTATCACCATTACTTGATGACGATGATGCACTCGAAGCATTATGGAAGAAGCAGTATTCTCTTGCTGCTGTTACTGCACCTGACCAATTCAAGTCATATGATGACCTGAAGAAGCGTCTTGGTTATGTTTTAGGTAACAAACCACCTGCTCGTCGTGTAGATGAAGAGGTAGCAGAGGAAGATAACAGTCGTGGTTCTTATGCACCAGACTTCAATGCTCGTAAAGAACCTGTAGCTGCTCCTGTAGCATCTGCTAGTTCAGATGAGGATGATGCTCTTTCCTATTTCCAAAAACTTGCAGAGGAATAATTAAGAATATATTTTAATATTTTCTCCTCTCACTAGGGTTTCACTCACATACTGGGTGGAACCCGTTTTATATGGCATAATTCTGTCCATATCTGTGAGAAGGAGATTGAGATACTCTTGTTTTAATATGTAAATTTGTCTTTTTTTATCTTGAAGGTCTACTTCATAATCATAGTTTGTTACTTCGGTAGTTATAAGATCTCCTGCTCCTCCTATTTCTGTATAGGTTCCTAGATTAGCATCTAGAAATGACATTGAAAAATATTGATCAACCTGAAGACCTTCGGGAAGAATGATAGCTCCTAAACTATTTTTTATTTTTTTAGTTTCATAATGATGAGTTCCAAATATACTTTCATTTGTCCCATATTTGTGTAGAAGATAATTTTCAAATGAGTGTTGAGTAAGAGGCCATTCATCTTGAATGTTGATGATATTATTTGCTAAAAGAACTACCCAATCTAATTTTGAATCTTGATAAATGTCAAAAGCAACATTATCAGGTCTATCATCTCCACTGATGCTATATTTAGTAAAATACGTAACATTTTGGAATATATCATCTCTAATTTTTCCTCTTTTAAAAAGGTTTTTTACTTCAATATATTCTGAACTGCTGTGAGATTCTGGCAGTCGGTTTACATATTCAAAATTAGGGATGTTGCGGAAATAAGCTGACATTTTAGTAACCTATGTTTGTTGATGAAGCGGCACTATTTTGCATATTTAAAGGTCTATCATAATAATCACTTTCATATAGTGGATCCAGTTCACCAAATTGTAGATCCAGTGTGTATGATACCATACTTCGTGATGCATCGCTGTATGTCATATAAGTGTTATTGGGAGTATAGTCAACTGAACATGATAATAAAGCACATGTTTTAATTCTATTAATAGATGGATGGGGAATCATTCTTCCATCGTTAGTAAAGGTCACATAATCAACTTCAAAATAATTAGGTGCTTTTAGAAATACATTAGTAGATGTTGTTTTTACAGACATTCCTTGCTTAAAGAAATTAATAATACTTTTTACTTGTCCTGCTTCCTGTGGGTCTCTTGGGGACATTTGAAAGGTAAATTGAAATGCTCTTAAACCTGGACCATTAAAAAGCAATTCCAAATTAGGGTTATCAACAGCACCAGCGGCCCTTGATAATAAATTCTTGTTTTGTGCGGCCGCACCAGCAATCATTGTACTAATTGCTTTTTGAACACCTTTATCTTGTACTGTTCTACCTAAGTCCCCCAACGCCTTCTCTGCCTCACCCATAACAGTTTTACCTTCTTCTCCTGCAGCCTCTGTCATTGATAGAACACTCTTTGCTGCAAATGCTTGAACAGGATTCATTGTGTCTTTTCCCCAATCCACCATATTACTATCTTTAATACCTGTTGTAATAGGTAGAGTTACTGATCCTTCTATTGCTTTAGCTTTTCTTTTTGAAGTTCGAGACCCTACATCTTCTAAATTGGCGGTGGGATCTATTATTTGTCCTGTACTTTGCTTCATTTTGAATATAATTCTATCCTGTTTATTGGATCCAAGATCATAAGGATAGTAATAATTTCCATATTGAGTTCTTGTTTTAGTAGATTTTATTGCTTGATCACCTCCTCTAGTAATGAAATTACCCGATTCAAGAGCGTCTGAAATTGCAGCTTCTGAATCAGTTTCCACTTCCCCATCGGCACTTGTTTGAGTTCTATCTTCTCCTTCTTTTAATCCTGGTAATGTGGCAAATTTTGGATCTTTTTCTAAATTTTCTACACCTCCCTTTTCTTCGATTAATGCTTTTGTTTGTATTTCGGCTAATTTTTGTTGCTCCGTAATTCCCTTTCTACTATAAAATTTGTCTTCTATTTGGTCTGTAGTTATTCTTTCTCCATCAGGACCTCTATGATGTTTAGCTAATTTTGCAACATTCTCATCAGATGTGGGTTCCCATTTCCATTCCTCGTTCTCTTCGTCATAAGATCCTGTGAATGTTGAATTATCTACAGCATGAGAATCACTTATCCAATCATCTGTAAGAATATGAGGGGTCCATTTAGATGTTCCATTTGCATAAGTAGACTGATATCCTTCCACCAACTGTCCATTAACCTCCATTGATGTGGAGACTACATTAATAGGAGTCTTCGTTTCTCCATTAACTGCATAACGAGGTTTGAAACTAGTATCGTTGCCCGAATATTGAGACATTAAATTATTTTTTAGTTATTTATAGTGTTGTTAAGAAATAAGCATAAGATATGTCACGTAGGTCATTTATTTCACTGGGTCGAACCACATAGAGGACTCCTCCAATCTCTTCCCATGTATAGTTTCTGAATTTACCACCCCAATGATAATTGATACCTCTAAATCCCCATCTTTGAATATCAGTTACTGCGACAAGGGGATGTTGGTCATATTGCATTCTGCGAGTTTTGGCAGTGTAAATGAAGGTATAGTATTGACCTACATCAGGAACCACTTCCGTATCTTTTAAGGTATCCATGATAAGAAGCATCATATCTTCAGGGTCACTCATCTCCTTTAATTCATCCATGATAGGGGCAATCCTATTATCACCTACCTGTTGAGAATATTGTTCAAAATATTCCTCATTAAATGGATTCTCTTCAGGAAGAAAACTATCTACCATGATATATTCCTAGTTCTTGTTCAGTAATGATTTTGAATTCAATTTTTCTATCATTACAGAATTCTCTTGCTGCAGCCCATTTAGCAGTATTAACAGCATAGGTTTTACATTCATAGAGATATGATTGAGTCACTTTCTTTTTCTTTTTAGGAGGTCGAGTTTGCTTCTTGGGTTTTACCTCAATCACATATGTTTTAATTTGACCTGTGCTTTCTTTTACCTTAATAATAAAGTCGGGATAATAACGATGAAACCGATTATCAACAGGAGAGACATATTTAATATAGAATTCTTCACTTCCCCACTCAAGAATATTTTCATTTAGATCACAATAGTTGCAGAATTTGGTTTCCCAAGTACTTCGACATATAATATTATTTGGATTTCCCTTGTATTTGCGGGGGAATGATGGTTTAAATAAACTTTTTTTACTTTCTCCCATTTATCTTGACTACATAATATATCAAGTAGTAATATTTATGGGTCTATAATGCCTACTATTCCTTCTCCCAAACCTACAGCAGTATCAAAGTTAAAAACTTCTATTTTAAATACTGCGTTAACTACACATTATGAATGTTGGTTTAATCCCCCAGATGCTATTGGTGGAGGAATAGAAGGACCAACAGGTAAAGAGGCAATTACAGGGTTAATTCCCGATTCAAGGGGTGATGTGGATTATATGTTATCTTGTATTGAGGCATCTTTACCTGGAACTTCTTTAGCTACTGCTGAACTTACTAATGATCATACGGGAATAACAGAGAGACATGTTCATAGAAGACAATATGATACAACCGCATCTTTTACTTTTTTAGTTGATAGGAATTATAAGCAGATAAAGTTTTTTGAAACCTGGATTGGATATATTGTTAATGAGCAGAATAGTGACAAACCTAATTATTTTTATAGAGTAAATTTTCCCAAACAATATCAAACAATAATTTACATTAAAAAATTTGAGAGAGATTATAAACATTCTCTTTTAAACTATGAGTTTTTAAATGCATATCCTATTAGTATTAATGCAATGCCAGTTAGTTATGATGGAGCTCAAACATTAAAATGTACTGTTAATTTTAACTTTAGTAGATATATCACTAAAAATCTTACAAAACCCGTTCCCCTTTCTTATCCCCTTCTTGAGTCTTCTATAGATGATACTGAACTTTGGAGAGTTGATAGAGATAATGAGCTGTATGGAGATAGTGTCCCAGAAGGAAGTTTTAATATAACAGGACAGGGAGCAAATAGGGATCCCAATCGTCATAGTGCATCAAATACTAATTAAACTGCAAATAAACCTGCTAAATAAAATACACTGAAATTTCTATAGGATATTATGCCTTTACCAAAGATTGCGACCCCGACCTATGAGTTGGAATTACCTTCGACTGGACAACCAATTCAATACAGACCTTTTTTAGTTAAAGAAGAGAAATTATTGGTTTTAGCTTTAGAAGGTGAAGATGTAAAAGAGATAACCACTGCTATCAAGAATGTTATAAAGTCTTGTATTCAGACAAAAGGAATTAAGGTAGAGAACCTTCCTACTTTTGATATTGAGTATCTATTTTTAAATATCAGAGGCAAGTCTGTAGGTGAAGAGATTGAAGTTAAACTTCTTTGTCCTGATGATAATGAAACTTATGTTCCTGTAAATATTCCTATTGATGATATTGGAATCACAAAGAATGAGGAGCATACTAATAAGATTAAATTAGATGCTAACTTAATGATGGAGATGAAGTATCCCTCTCTTGCAGAATTCATTAAAAATAATTTTGATTTTGGTCAAGATGCAACTATGGATCAGTCATTTGATTTGATTGCTTCATGTGTGGATAAAATTTATAATGAAGAAGAAGTATGGGAAGCTCATGATTGCACTAAAAAGGAGATGAATTCATTCTTAGAGCAAATGAACTCTCAGCAATTTAAAGAGATTGAAATTTTCTTTGAGACAATGCCCAAACTCTCTCATAAAGTAAAGGTTAAGAACCCTAAGACCAAAGTGGAAAGTGAGATAGTACTTGAGGGATTATCCAGTTTTTTCGGATAGGTATGATTCACATGAGTTTGGAAAATTATTTTAAACTTAATTTTTCACTCATGCAGTATCATAAATATTCATTAACTGAGATTGAAAACATGATTCCTTGGGAAAGGGACGTGTATGTGGAGATGTTGAGAGCACACCTAGAGGAAGAGAAACTCAAACAGCAACAAGCGAATGCCTAAGACTTTATCTCTATTAGCAGTATTAAAGAAAATTGATACCAAGGGATTAAAGTCCTTATCTGATCCTCAATGGAATACTTTTCTTGCGTCTGATACTGAGCCAAATGAGATTGATGAAAAGATTAAGAAGCTGGAAGGTATTGAGGAGAAAGGTGGTGCTTATGATGCAACAGGAGAATTGATAGTTGAAGATAATCAGGCAATGATAGATCGGTTTAAGAAAAAAACTGGTCGTGCTAAGGGAAGAGAATCTTTAAAGGTAAAGAAATCGAAGATAAATGTTAAATCATTCAAAGAGAAATTTTTAGATAAGGATGAAGAACCTGTAAAACCAGATACGACAGGTACGAGTACTCTTACCAAGTTTCAACCTCCTGCTCCAAATCCTGATTTATCTCCACCAGATGCCGAGGAGAAGAATGAGGAAACAGAAGGTCTTAAAGGAATAAGAGATATTCTTGATGATATATTAAAAGTATTACGTTTAGATTTTAAGGGTGATCGAAAGGAAGCAAGGGATGCTCAGAAAGAAGCAGCTAAAGATAAAAGAGAGAAAAGAGAAAGGAAGTTAGAAGGAGGAGGACTAAAAAAAACACTTGGTGGAATCGGAGCAACTCTTAAAGGTATAGAACCAATTGGTAATGCATGGGATGCTATAATTAATTTTCTTAAATTCACTTTAATTGGAGTACTTTTTAATAAAACCATGAAGTGGTTTAGTGATCCAAAGAATCAGAAAAAAGCAAAAAGAATTGGTAAGTTCTTTAAGGACTGGTGGCCTGCATTAGCAACTGCAGCTGCATTATTTCTTACTCCTTTAGGTGGATTAATAAAAGGAGTAGTGGGTCTTTTAACTGCTATTATTCCTAAGATAGTTATGGCCATTGCTGCTAATCCTTGGGCAGCATTAGCACTGGTGGGGACGGGTCTTGCTGTTTGGGGTGTATCTAAACTTGCTAGTGGTGGTGATAAAAAACAAAAATCAGTTGATAAGGAAGTGGATCAAGGTGGTGGGGAGGATGATGTAAGGACTACGACCACATCAGAAGAGTATACAGAGGTTGCGGGTGAGAGATTTGATCCTGATAATCCTACAGAAGATCAACAACAGGTTATTCAATTCAAAGAGATGCAGGAAAATAGTCGTCAAGGGATGAATGAAGGAGGATTAGTTCAATCTTCTTCTACTCAATCAAATCAACAATCAAATCAAAGTAGTAATGTTCAAAACTATAATGAAGGTGGTTTAGTTAAACATTATAATGATCAAAAATCAGCTCAGAATTTTGTTCAAAACTTTAATGAAGGTGGTTTAGTTCAGCATCTTAATAAGGGTGGTCTAGGATTAGGTTCGCATCGTATACAAAGAACTGAGGATGGTGGTGTTCACAGAAGGTCAACTACAGGTGGTATGATGGATGGTGGTTTAGATAAAACAACTACATCTACTTACGAGAGAACCTTTACAGATATAGATGGCAATGTAATAACCGTTGAAGAAAGGGACAGGATGAGGGAACAAATAACTGCAATTGGAGTTCCTGATTTGATTGAACATCAAGATCAACTTCTCAGTGAAATACACAAACTGAAAGGGTTTGAGAGTGTCACAATAGGTCAAGTCATAAATCAACAGACAGGAATACCACAGAAAAAATTACTTCCTATTCTTTTAAGAAGTGATGCACAGAAAGCAACGAGTGATAAAGAAGATAAAGCAACTCAAGAGGATAAGAAGGCTAGAGGTATCAAACCAGGACAGGGTTATAATATAAGTGCTTATGATGAAGTTGGAAGGTCTTTAGCAGGGACTATGGGATATCGAATGGGTCAAACTAAGCCTGACAAGTTAATAATGTCAAGTACAACATTCGATAGTAGTTCCAAGCAGTCGTCTAAAACTCCTGAGTCTAATTCTTTTAGTGATCTCTCTGCCAGTATAAATGCAAGTGCTAAAGATGATGGTACTAGGAATACGGGGCCGTTGTTGTTCGGCAACATTCAGCGTGGTACTAATGTGAGTGCCAAAGGATTTAATAAAGGTGGAGAGGTGCCTGGAACTGGTAATACGGATACAGTTCCTGCCATGTTAACTCCTGGTGAGTTTGTAATGAGTAAGGGAGCAGTTAATAAGTATGGAGTTGATACTTTAGAGAATATGAATGCTGCGGCGGGTTCTGTGGGTCCTGCGGGTCGTGCGGGCCCTGCTGGTCCTGCGGGCCCTAAAGGAGATACAGTTCCTTCTATGTTAACTCCTGGTGAATTTGTTGTCTCTGCTCCTGCGGTTCAGAAGTATGGTGTAAAAACTTTGGAATCTATGAACCTTAGGGGTGGTGGTAATAATAAACCTGAAATAAAGGTAGGTGCTAATAAGGGAGGTTTAATTAATAATTACAACACTACTTTGATGAAATATAAAGGAGGTGGAGTTGTAGAAGAATCAGTAGAAGAATCAGTAGAAGAAAATGTTAGTCGTGATATTGTAGAGATAATTAAGAAAACTAGTGAGCATTTTATTTCATTAGTAGAATCATCAGGGTTTGAAGCAAATAATATCTCTACCTCTGACAAGAAAATGGAACCAGTGGGAACTCCTCCAATAACGTCTACAACTAAAACCATTACTTTACCTACTATTCCAAAACAGGGAGATGGAGAACTTATTCCAGCAAAATCTAAGAATGAAATTCCTGAGTTTAGAATTCCTATAGTATCTTCTCACAGATCTATGGTGATAGCGTCATTAGGTATTCAGGATTTGGTAGGAGGATAGGAATATGGTCGCTTGGGCAGCATTAGGAAAAGCAGCAATGGGAGGCCTGAAGGCGGGAGCCAAGAAGGTTGCTACGGATAAGTTATTGAATAGAAAGAAGAAAACAAATAAAAGAAGAGCGTCTGCTAAAAAGATAATGGGATTGGATGATAAAGAAAAAGAAGGTGGAGGAAAACAAAGAGGTGGAGCATTAGCAATTAGACCTACTATGGGTTTAGTTAATACTGAAAGGGATTTTGCTCCTCTAAGCACATCTGTAGGAGAATCGGATATAATTATTATTAAGAAGCAAGTAATACAAGTAAGGGATATTTTAAAAGATACTCATAGTGCCAAGGAACAAGAAAGAAAGAATTTAAGAAAAGCAAAGCAGTTAGATAAGAAAAAAAAGGAAGAAGATAAAATTGAGACATCCAAACCCAAAGTAAAACCTAAAGAATCTAAAGGGGGAATGAAATTACCTAAACCTGGTTTAGGTATTGGTAATTTTCTTACATGGTTGGCAATAGGACTTATATTTGCCAAATTAAAGGAGTTGATGCCAGCAATAAGGAACATTTTGAAGATATTGAAACCTATTGCTAATTTTATAGGTGGTTTGTTGGAAAAAACCATTGGATTTATAGTGGGATTTATTGATCTTGCCTATGCTGGAGTGGAGAATCTCGAAAAGTTAATAGTAGCTATTGGGGGAGAAGGTGCAGGTGAATTATTTAATAAGTTTGGAAAGTTATTTACTCAATTGATGAATGGGGCATTGATTGCCGCACTGGTTGCATCAAGAGTGGGTTTATTTAAAAAACCTAAGAAACCACAGGATGTGGACCTAGATGGGAAACCAAAAAAACCTAAAAAACCCAAGTGGCAAAAAAATCTTAAAAAATGGTGGAAGAAAACCCCTGTAGGTAAGTTTATTAGAAACCAAAAAGCAGCGTGGAAAAGATTTACTCGTAGTGTTTCACGGGGTCCTCTGGGTAAAATCGCTAAAGTATTAAACCCAAAGAATATTGGTAATTGGATAAACACTGGAGGGGTGGATAAAGCTCTTAAAGGTGGAGTGAGAAATATAGGAAATTTCATTAAAGATCCTGGCAAAGCTCTTCAGAAAATTAAAGTTCCTAAGAGTGTCCAGAATCTTACTAAAAATATTACTCAGAAAATCAAACCTGGTAAGGTTTTAAAGAACTTACAAAAAACTCAGGTTGGTACCAAAGTAACTAATGTTCTTAAAGATTCTCAAAAAGCTTTAAAGAATTTACAAAAAACCGATATCGGGAAACAAGTTACTCAGATTGGTAAAAAAGTAACTAATGTTCTCAAAGATCCTCAAAAAGCTTTAAAGAATTTACAAAAAACTCAGATTGGTAAACAAGTTACTCAGGCTGGTAAGACTTTACAGAATCTTAATCCATTTAAAGGAGGGATGAATCTGAATATTGGAAAACGTCTTCAACAAGCTGGTGATAATATATTAAAATTGGGTAAGGGGGTAATGAATTCATTGCCCAATTTTAATAAACTTGGAAAGAAATTGGGAGGTGCTCTTACAACTGCTTATCAAAATTCTCAGGAATGGGTTAAGAAAAGATATGATAATGTTGTTGATATCAGTAAATCATTAAAATCAAAGTTTGATAATGCATTAAAGGGTGCTGGAAATGCTTTCAATAGTATGAAAAAGGGTGCTCAAGAAGCAGTAATGAAGAAGGTTCTAGAACCTGTAATGGAATTCTTACAACCTTTAATAAAACAATTGAAAGGTGTGGGGGGTAGTATTATGAAAACCCTCCAGAAAATTCCTGGATTTGATCAAATAACAAAGGTTCTTAATAAGTTTGGTGGAAAGGGTAGTAAGGGTTTAATGAAAAAACTGGGTGGTAAAGCAATACCTATTATAGGTGGTGTTGTTAATATGGCATTTGCTTATGATAGGTTATCTAAGGGAGATTCAGTAGGTGGATTAATTGAAGGTACGTCTGGTATTCTTGATCTTATAGGTCTTATTCCAGGTGGACAATTTGGACCTCCAATTTCTCTGGGTTTGGACGCATATATGTTTGCCAGAGATTTTGTTCCACAAATACAAGAGGGTGAAGATGCTGCTATTAATGCATTAGGATTATCGGGATTTAAATCATCTATTGATAATATATTCTCCAAATTACCAGGTTTGGGTGAGATTGCGAGTATGATAACTGGTGGGGATAAGAAAGATGAAACTGCGACCAGTGAAGGTACTAAAGGTACTGAAGGGGAGAAAACAACAATAAAAAATACTCAAAAAATGGATAAAACGTTTAAATCTGGTGGTAATACCTATGATCTTTCTCAATCAATGGGTGGATTGACTAAGGAGGAATACGCTGCTTTAGATGCCAGTGAGCGTAATCGTCTTAATAGGAGATTACGAATATATGAAAATCAGAATTATAAGCAAAAAAATGCTGATATAATCTCTAATAAGACTATTTCCTCGGAAGGTTTGAATACTGACCCTTCTTATGGTAGCGGTGGTTTTATGCGGGTTGATACGGAGATATATATACAGCCAATAGAAGTATAATAAAATATAGATGGCAATACAGGAATCCTTAAAATTTAATTCGTTGGAAATTAAATCTAATCTAGACCCTCAAGAGACGATAGATCTTAGATCAGGTACTCCCCGTATTGAGTATAGAGAAAGTGTTTTTTCTCCTTATGTTGAGGTTACTGCTTATATTGGGGATACAGGTAATACGGTACCAGATAAGGATGATCCTGATGAGTTCGTAGGTTTATTAGATGGGGAAATTGCCGAGGGAACTGAAGAGATAGTATTTGAAATAGAAGATCAAAAAGGTAATAAAGTTGGATTAGCCAAGGAGGATGGTTTGGATTTGAGAGTAGCGACCGTAACGTCTGCTAAACAATCTTTTCAAGCTCAAACTTTTACTATAACTGCTGTAGGTAAAGAAGCATTTGATAATACTCTTGTTAGGAATAGATGTACAATGCAATATACTGGAAAGATATCTGAGATTGTGAATAGGATTTTTAGATATGATTTAAAATCACAGAATCCTATAGATATTGATATTACGCATAATGAATATCATGAATGGGGAAATAAGAGGTATCCATTTCAAATGATTTTAGATCTTCAAAAACTTGCTATTCCAGCTGGATTGCAAACATCAGATGGAAAGTCACCTGTTGGAAAAACTGCAGGATATCTTTTTTGGCAAACATCAAGGGGATTTCATTTTAAATCTCTTGATAAACTATTTGATACTAAAGGCAAAGAAATTAAAACATTTATTGAAAATAAAAAGGCTACAGCAGATGAACTTCCTTTAGTTTTTCCTCCAGGTGGGGGAAAACCAGTCGCTGCTGATGGTAAGATTTTATATTCCTTTAATATGAGAAGTGTGGATGCTCTAGCAGAATTTGAATCATCGGGTAGAGGAACTGTATTAGAAGTTTATAATCCAAATTTGCCAGCCGAACAACAATATACCTTTACAGAATTATTTGTAGAAACGGATGAAGAGGGGAAGAGTAAAGGTAATGGAGTTACTGCAGGAAGAACTTTACCTGTATTTAATAAAGAATATAGATCGGATCCTTCTAAACCTAATGAGAAGGTATTATTTGGTATTGAAAGAACTAGAGCAGCATTCGCTCCAGTAAAGGGACAAGAACCTGTAAAGGAACAGGTTAAAAAGACTGCTGAACTTAATTATGATGTACAGAATACCTTCCAACAGGCACATCAGAATTATAGACAAAAGATGAATGTGATGACAGAAGTTATTATAGAAGCAGATTTAAGTTTACATGCAGGTGATTTGATTTACTGTGAATTCGAGGAAATGACTACAAAGATAACCCAAACTGGAAGTAAGCGTAGGGATAGTGGTATATATATGATAGCGGATTTATGTCATTATGGTGACTCAACTAAGGCTTTTACTGGATTAAATTTAGTAAGAGACGCTTATGGTGTTAAATCCCCATCTTCATGATATAATGAATAAGTACTCAAGGAGAATTAACATGACAACTAAAACTCCAGATCATGATCTAGAACATGAAGTGTATTTGGATCCTAAAGATCATAAGGAGCATATCAATCATGGTATGATTGAATATACTGAAAAGGATTTAGAAATGCACAATGATGCATTCCATGCTCACTCAGAGGATGAAGTGAATACGAATGAAGGTAAGATTAATGATTGGCATACAAGGCATGAGGATAAGCATTTAGAAGTGTATTGTGATAACCATCCCGATTCACTAGAGTGTAGGGTATACGACGATTAATAACTAATGGATACTCAACTCAAAAGATATGCAAGAAAACTAGTTGAGGAGCAACTGGGTCAGAGCAGACTGCAACTGGCTCAGATTGCTGATGATATAAGTTGGGTCACAACTCAACAAGATAAGAAGTTTAGTGAACCCCAACCTTTTGCTGCAAAACCTTATCTTACAAGATTTAAGATAATGATTTGTGGGGTTCATCCAGCAGATGCTGACCCTACTTCATTACCTTGGGCTTATCCTCCATTTACTACTTCAGGATTAAGAGGAGAGTCTCTTGGTAATCCAATTCTTCCTCGTGGTAGTTTTGTATATGTGAGTAGAGATATGCAGACAGGGGAGTATTTTATTGAAAGAATTGCTCCTAATATGACTGTAGATCTTCCTTTAATGTCAGGAAGTCCTTATGGTGCAGTAAGGGGAGCAGATCCTCGTTCTGCTGGTAATGATGGTTCACCAATTTCAGATCAACAATGGAAACCTAATAATTCAATGATATTAGGAGGTGAAATACCCCAATATGATGGTCCATCTTTAGACTCTGAGAAGACAGATATAGATAATCGACGTGCAATGGAACCCATCCCAATATTAGATGGTGCTAAGAATACTGTAGCGGGGATGTCTGCAGCGATAGAGAATGCGATAAAAGATGTTGAGACATTAAAAAAAGGTTTAATCGGGAGTAATAGTTTTCTTAGACAAAGTTTAGAAACTCTTGATCATGCTGAGAGATCTGTAGAACAAATTTCTGCAGCATTGAAGAAGCAAGTTAATTTGATAAGTGGATATATTAATACAGTAATGAAGAAAGCACAGAAAAAAGTGCTTCGCAAGATTAATCAGATGATGAATAGGGTTACTGCAGAAGGTCCTTTGTCTGGTAAGTTTGTGAGTAATGAATTAATAAACAAGGCAATTAAAGTTTCTTCTTGTGCTTTTAATTTAGCAATATCTGAAATGCCCAATATGGTGGGGCAAGGATTGATGGGGATTGTTAATAAAGCAGTTAATACTAGTAATTGTTTAATAGAAAATTTTGTTTCTAGTTTTGTTGGGCAGTTAACAGGTCAGTTATCTGCATTGATTGAAGGTGCTATGGGAACTATTTCTAATGTTTTTGGTGGTGCAACAGATGTTTTAGGTTCCATTGGGGATGTTTTAGGTTCTATAATGAGCATTTTAAAGTGTGAAGTAACTCCTAAGCAAGAAGATCCTGTTGTTAAAGAATGGAATTTCTTAGAAGGGGGTTCACCTGTTAAGATTACTTTAAATACGGATAATATTTTCAATAAAGCTAAAAAAGTTGGACAGATATTTAAAGATGCCACTAAGGTTCCTGATAATATTAATAAGTATAAATTTAAATTTGATCCTGGCCAAATTGCTGCACAGACTATGGATCAATGTGGAGTTGGTGGTGCTGGTGCTGGTACGGGGGGAACTGGAGAAACTGATACTGGTGTAACTGGTGGTACTGGAGGAACTGATACTGGTGTAACTGGTGTAACTGGTGGTACTGCTGGTGTAACTGGTGGTGGTACTGGTACTGCTGGTGTAACTGGAGGAACTGGATCTTCTAATCAACCATATGGAGTATTGGGTCCTCTACAATGTGGACCTCCTAATGTTACCTTCTGGGGTGGAGTAGGTTCAGGAGCAGTAGGAAACCCAGTCATAAGTACAGCAGAAGAAAATTTTGGTCAATTGATGGGGGTAGATATATTGGAGAGTGGGATTTATACTATAGCACCTTATGTTCATGTTGATGATGAGTGTGGTGGTGGAAGAGGAGCAGTACTGGAAGCTATTCTAGGACCTGTTGATGTAGAACCTTCTATTCAGGATTTCATTGGGACTGTTACGTTCGATGATAGTGAAAATGCGGTTAATAATAAAGTTTGTGATTTTATTTTTGAACCTCTTATTGTTGGTTTGGAAGTGAGGGATTTAGTAGGAATGGAAATTAGAGTAATAAGCGAGGGAGATGTGGGTATTCTTGAGGAAGGTACTGTCATAACTGATATTAGAGGTAATTGTTTAATTCTTAGTAATGAGTTCACTGCAGGTGGAGAGAATATACATTTTAGAATAGTAGGTAATGCTCCTCCACCTAATGCAGGGATTACTACTTTTAATGTTTCTGTTAAAAATACTCGAATTGGTATAGGTGGAACTATCTTAGAGCAGAAGTTCGTTATTAATGATCGTGTGTTAAGAGATATGTGTTCCGACGGATATACTTTGGAGAGAGGAAAGATATATCACTTTGATCAGTCATCACCTTCTAATGGAGTAATACTTAAAGCGGGTACTGATGAATTTGAATTGAGAAGTTTAGAATATGAAGAGATTGATACATTCTGGTATGATGAAGCGAGGATTCATCCTTTAAGATTTTCTGAAAAACCAGATGGAATTCATAACTGTGATAGGGATGATGTAATAGATGATCCAGAGGAATGGGTATCACCTATACCTGAACCTGGCGATTCATCACCAAATCCATCAAAATTAGCTCTGACTGATTGGGTTTTAACTGATCCTCAAGGATGGTCTGAGTTCTTAAAGACTTATGGGGTGTTTCCTGCCGATAAAATGGTAAATGGTTTTGCTGATCCTGGAGTTTATTCTGGTACTTGGGAAGTTGAGATTGAGGAACCAGGAACTTATACTTTCCAAATGCAAGCAGATAATAGAGGAACTATTACTTTTGATGGAATTTATATTGGAGCAACGGATCCTATTCCGAGTATGGAAACAACATCTACTGTAATCACACAATCTATTAATAGTACTCATAGTATAGATTATGTTGGGGTGAAAGCTAATGCTATTCTTCGAGTAACTGACAAATTCCTTCAGATTGATGATAATCCAGGGGATGGAACTCTAGCGGATCATGATCCAAATGCTATGGTTACGATTACTAGTGGTGACGCAACGTTTTCTGCTGATGGTACAAGTATTATCGGAAGTGGAGAGGTAACAATTAAGTTGGAATGGGCAGATGTATCTAGTAGTGGATGGGCTCTTGAGTCGTTTACTATAGATGGTGGAGATCAAATTGTGAATAATGAGGATGGTACTACAACTATAAAACCATCAACACCTGTAACATGGGTCAAGGATCATAAAGTAGCATATACCTCTAAAAACCCAGAGGCTATAGTAGAAAAAACCGTTATCTTAGTTGATACTACGGTTGAAACTCCTGTTACTGTATATGGACAAGGAATAGATCTTGCTCGTGGACCTCATAGAACCTCTAAATTTTTGGAGATTGAAGTTTTTCAACCTGGAATTTATGATGTCCTTGCTACTATAGAGAATTCTGGTGCTCATAAGACTGGACTTGAACTTAAATCGGATGAAGACGATAGAAATCCAGCAGCTTTAGCATGGGTTCTTCGGAAAGGGGAAGCTCCTCCAAAAGGAGCTGAAGAATCGTACACTTCTCTGGGAACTCCTATTGCCACTTCTAACGATCCTTTTAAAACAACCACCGAAACAGTTATTAGTAATTGTGGAGTAGAATATACTGATGGAGTAACTATAAAAGGAGAACCTGGTAAACCTAAAGCTAAGGTTATATTTGAAGTACCTCAAAATGCACCTAATATTTTATATTATTATTGCGAGAATCATGGTGGTAATGGAGATGGAACTGGTGGAATGGGAGCTAAAATTTGTATCGTAGATCAAATAACTGATGAAAATATGAGTTGTAGGAATGCTCAAGTAGAAGTTACTGATGTAAATGAGAATGGTAGTGTTATTGCAATTCGATTATTAAATTCTGGTACAGGATATGCGGAAGGAACTACTAATCTATTAACTAAAGGTGGAAATGGAACCTCATTAACTTTTGATATTGTAAATTCAACTACGGAAGGTAATATTACTGGAGTATCTGTTAGTAATGGAGGAAAAAACTATCGAGTAGGAGATATAATTACCCCTATTTGTAATTTTGGAGGAAGGGCTCCTCAAAAAACAGGAACAGGAGTAGTTGAAGTACTTGTAAAAGAAACTGGATGGGGATATAAACCTTGGCTTGATGGATCTTGGGGTGGAATGAGGAGGACATGGGCTGATAGATGTCAAACAATTGTTCATCGGGGGAATGGAGACTGGGATACTCCTTATAGTTACGGTGAGGTTGCTACTTTATACATTGGAGATTGTATTAGATTACCATCAGAAGAGAATGTGTGTATTGATCAGAATTTTACTGAAGATATGATACCTGGATCGACAGTTATTAGAGAAGAGATATTGCCTAGAGATATGACTGGTATTGAGTGGGGTATATCTGAGTTTGCAGGAACTGGTTTAGATTTACTAGGACTAGATCAAGCTAGTAGATCTTATGAGAATGCTATGCCTTTGGACCCTGATGAAAATCCCCATTATATTAAAGACGTTACATATGTAGAAAGAATTGATGGAAATGATCTTGATTATCCTGCAGGAGTAGCACAGTGGTGGTTCTATTGGGATAGAGAATATAAAGGAACATTTATTCAAGATACTTTAAGTCAGATACCACAGTTAGTAGAACCAAGAGAAGGTTTATCTGATTTAGTATATCGAGTTGCTGATTATAAAGAAAATGTCCAAATTCCTATAACAATAGATTTGGAGGAGTGGCAACATGTGGCAAGTGAGATAAGAAGACTTGATTCGGAGGCATGGGTAATAAATGATTCTCAAGGATGGTCTCCTTTCTTACAGAACTATGGAGTTTTTCCTTTAGTTAATTTAGGTCATGGACCTGGAGAATATGATGAATTCTCCAATATTCCTAAAACGGGAACATGGTCTGCTTTAATTCCTGAGTCAGGAACTTATCATTTTGAAGTTCAAGCAGATAATCAAGGAAGTATTAATTTTGATGGTGTATTTCTTGGATCTACTACGGTGTTTAGATCTCATAATGATTCTACATTCTTGGAATTTGAGGTGGAAGTTGATACTGATGACGAAGGGAATCCAATACCAACTGCAAAAACAATAGAGGCCACTATTTTAAATCAAGATGTTGGTAGAAGAACATTTTTACAGAACCCTGCTGCTTTAGCATGGGTTTTAAGAAAAGGACCTGCTCCCACTCGTATTTTACAAGTGGAAGAAAGTACAGTTATAAGGGAAGATCGTAATCAGGATCATAATATTGTTTATACAGGATTAAAACAACCAGGTGATGTTAAATTTGCAACTGTAAAACTTCTTGAATTTGATGATAATTCTGCTAATGGATTTGATGTAAATGCGAAACTTGAAATTTTAAGTGGAGAGGCTGTTTTTGTTGTAAATTCTGATATAAGTAATATTCAAGGTGATAGTACTTGTAATACCATTAGGGGTACTGGAGATATTACTCTTAAGTATTCTTGGACTGATAATCCTAGAACAAGTGGTCAGGTTATGGATTTTCTTGAGATTGAGGGTCAACCTGGTCAAACTACAAAATGGGATCAAGGAGATACTTATAGTGGTGAAGTTATAAAGACAGTGACGTTGGTTGATTTAGTTACTACAGCTGATGTTATAGTAAGAACTGAATCTTATAAAACTGTGTATGGAGAGGGTGAGAGTGCGGGGGAGATCATTAGAACTTCTTTAGATCCTTTTAAAAATGAATTAGAATTAATTGAGAGTACTACTAAATCATTATTTAGAATTAATAAATTTATAAGTGAGACTTTTGATGGTACCGATGGAGAAACACCTACGTTTACTTGTGATAGGGATTATGTCTATGCTAAGACTTTAGGTTTTAGTGATTGTGATATTAGGAATTTCTTAGAAACATCAGGAATGGCAGTGGATCAATGTATGCAAGATAAATTAGATGATGATTCATGGGGTATATGTGGGGATATGAGAGTGTTAGTAACTGCTCCTGATTGTCCCGAAAAAGGTGGTGAGTGTCCTCCAGGATATTATCGTGACAATAATGGGATATGTATAGAAGATCCTTGTCCTCCAGGAGAACACATGGAAAATGGTGTATGTGTAATAGATGAGTGTCCTCCAGGCCAGCGTAAGGTAAATGGTATATGTATGGATTATACGGATGATGATCGTGATCGTGAGTGTCCTCCAGGTCAACATAAAGAAAATGGTATATGTGTTCCTGATAATTGTCCTCCAGGATATAAGAGAGATCCTAATGATATTACTAAATGTATACCTATTATTGATACCACATGTCCTCCAAGTGATACTTATAGAGTTATTGCGTGTTTAGATGGTATTACCGTAGCAAATCCTGGTTTTGGATATAACTGTTGTGATGATACAGTGGTAATTGAACCTGCTAATGGTGCAGAGGCAGTTATTGAACGATGTGATGGTGGAATAATAAGTATTAGAGTAACTAAGTGTGGAGCAGGATTTAGAGAACTTCCTGAAGTTTATATAAATACTCAAACTGGTCTCAATGCTTTCCTTATTCCTGTTTTGAAATTCCATAAAGAAAATTTTGATGAGTTTCCTGAAGGAACAACTATAACGCAGGTGGTGGATTGTGTTGGTAATGTTGGACCTAATGCGAGAAGGAGGGTAACATAATGACAAATCCACAAACTGATAGCGTTCCTGTAAAGGGTGAAGTTAAAACCTATAGAAAGAATCAATTTAATACGAGTGAAGGGGGATCATTTTATGGACATAGTAATAAAAATAACGCCAAGATGGCTGTTATGCTTCGTCGTATTTTTCCTTCTACCTTTCAACGTGCTCAATGGTTGGGTCTTCAGCAAGGAGGAGCACTAGATGGGAGTATTCTTTGTAGTGCTCCTTCTACCTTTCAGATTAGATGTGGAGAAGCACCAGTTCAGAATGTAGCAGGTGCATGGTTGGCCGAAAATGGGGATATTATTATTGGAGCCCCTAAAGGAAGAATACGAATTTTTGCACAATCTATTGATCTTATTTCCACTGGTGATGGAGATAAAACTGGATGGGTTAATATACTTGCGAATAAGGAGATTAATGCTAGTGCTGGTGGAGAAATCAAAATGGAAGCAGGGAATTCTTTTTCTGTAGAGGCTGCTACTATGGATGTTAATACCACAGGAAAGAATGAGTATAATGTAGGAAGTTTTAAAGTAATTGAAGGTGGAGATGCCAACATTGAGCCTGGTACGGGTAATGTCACGCTGGAACAGGCAAGGAATTCATTGTCAAAATTAGTACCAAGTGGAGGTTCTGGTTTTATTGGAGCTGCTCTAGGGGGGTCGTAAGATGGCTGAATTTGTAAACGTTCATATAGGAAGTCAACTACAAGTTTCTTCGGCACTTCCAGGAAATGAGGGAAGTCGTGAAGATGAGAAAAGAGATCCTTTTGTTTTGGGAAAAGCTGAGGCGGCTATTCCAGGAACTATATTTGCTAGTGGTGCTGTTCTTGTTGGAAGTCCTCGTTCATATCCTGTGGAGGCTAAACCTGAAGCAGCATTGATGGTTGCAAGACCTAATCCAGCAACTAATCCTAAAGCAGATGCTGAATCTATTTTTAAAGTTACCACTAAAAATGGTAAAGGGCCTCATCCTAAAGATATAGTGCTTGGGGATCGTGGTCTCGGACCTGTTGGAATACATATTAGTTCTCAAATTATTGATATTCTTAATAACAGTGATATTAAGATAGTTACTCCTCGGTTAACACTAATAGGAAAGAAAGAACATACTGGGATGAATCTTAAAACAGGAGTAGAAATAAGAACAGGTTCATGTAATGAAACAGGATTTAAGTTTAGGTCGGGGGTCTTGTTCAATTCTGGAGTTAGTAAGATTAGTAGTATATGTAAGGTTCCACTCACTAACGGAAGAATTTTTACTGGAAAGGCTTTAATTGATAAAGGATTTGATATTGCTCACCCGACGAGAGAAGGAAAGAGAATAAGACATATTTGTGTAGAAGGTCCAGAGTCTGCAATTTATATTAGGGGTAGACTAGAGGATTCAAAGATTATAGAATTGCCAGAGTATTGGGATGGTTTAATAGATTATGATTCTATTACTGTTACATTAACTGCTGTTGGAAAACCTCAACATTTATATGTAAAATCTATTGACAAAGATCAAATAATGATTGATAATAGAAAGGGTGATGAATGTTTACCATCATGTCATTATGAAGTATGGGCTAATAGAATTGGACCACCTTTGATTACTGAATATGATGGAGACTCACCTGCGGATTATCCAGGAGATCAATCAGGACATTCTATTGCTGGTTATAACTATGATGTGAGGAATGAATTGACAAGTGATGATTATCCAGGTGATGATAGTATTGATGCTGTGAGTAATTTTGATGAAAATTCATGAAATATTTCCTATTCTAATATCTCAAGATAAAATTGATAATCATGATGAAATTAAGAATGAATATCTAGGAGAATTAAAATCTTTATGGTGGAATGGGTATGAAAATCCAACACCAGAAAATTCAGGAAGAGCTTTTGTTCATTCCAATCCAAGATATTTTGATATTTTTAAATCGATTAGTAAAAGTATTAGGAGACATTTAGATCTATTGGAAGTAGATCATGAAAAATTATTGATCAATATTACTAAATCGTGGGTGGGTTATGCTGATAGAGATACTCCTCAACTTAAAACTCACATGCATAATGATTCTGACTTATCATTTTGTTATTATATTACATCTGATGAAACTTCGGACAAATTTTGTTTTTATAATCCTACTTCTTGGAATGAACCCTCAACAGGTATCTTTGAACCAAATGAAAAGTATAGATTATTAAAAAAATTTAATAAGTATAATTGTGATAGTTATACCGTTTCTCCCCAAGAAGGGACGATTTTAATCTTTCCTAGTAAGATGCAACATTCTACTTTAAAGAGGAAAAACATAGAGGACAGGTATAGTTTGATTGGAGATGTTAAGTTATGTCTTAAACCAGAATATCATCGTTATGCTCAATCTTGTCCTCATCCTAACCTGTGGTTAGAATTTTAAAATAAATATTATAAAAACACGAATTAATAATGTCATTAGCAACTAAATTATTTAATCAATCGGGTGAAGATCTCCAAAACTCTTTGCAGTCTATTGGGGATCTACAGACTAGAGTAGTTATTGTGGATAATGATAAACTTCCATATGATCAAGCCATTTATAAATTAGATAAGGATTTATTTGACCAATGTATTGATGTTAATAGGGCATTTGGAGTTGTTGAGACGGCTTATCAAGATAGAATAAACGCAACTCCGAGTTGTAGAACTGATTTGTTTTGGAGAATCACTAATATTAATGATTTGGCTGCTGAAACTGAATATAGTGTTGTTTGTACTAAACTTAGCGGAGGAGGATACTCTCAAAAATCAGATTTTAAATTTCCATCCAGCGAAGACGAGGATAATTACTTTGGTAATACCCTTATTGTTTTGCGTCCCGATGAGAGTCGTGAAGTTTTTCCCCTCAACGCTCAAAATGCAAGAGCTGGTCAGTCTGGAGTTGGTGGAGCACCAACTGTTGGACTTGCTTTTACTTTTGGATTTGAACCTCGTAATTACTATGGTGTAAAATATTATCATGAACCTTATTCAGATGATATTGGTAGTACTTTAGTGGGATCTTTTATTGGAACTATAACTCAAGGACAATCTACGTTAACAATTATGAATCCTGTGGGAGCAGGTCTATCTGAAAAATTAGAAATAGGTCAAATTATAGAGCCTCAAAATGTTAGTGTTTTTGCATCAGTAACAAAAATTACTGGAATTACTACAGGATTAACTGATCTAAGAAATATTGAATCTATACCTGTAGAAGCAATATCCTCAGTAGTAGGTACTGCCGATACTCTTTCTTGGGTTAATATTCTTACGGTTGATCAAGTTGCTCTTCAAAGTCTTGAGGCTCCACAATCTGATGGAACATATCCTTCTTTTGACCTATTAGATGATCCTGATAATTTTGCGGATCAGGGGAGAGAAAAATATGCATTGAATAAAGAATCAGAACCCTTTCTTCCACAGACAGTGGGAATAATGCAGACTGCTAATCTAGGAATAGGAATTTCTATTGCTCTGGATAATTCTGGATATCCTACTGCTGCTATGACTTGGGATCCTAATTTGGAAGGATATGTAGTAGATTATAGTTCTACTGGTACGCCACTGGCTGGTCCCATAGAAGCACCTAAGGTGGGTTCTGGAGTGTGTTATTGGCGAGCAGGATTTCAGCACTATCCCCTCAAAGCGAATGGTAGTGCAGCTGCGGAAGGTGATACTCGAACGATAGAGGTGGATGATCTTGATAGTGCTTATGCTGCATTTGGATCACCACCTACTTCTGCTTGTTCTTCTGCAATAGAGAGTGCTATTACTGATGCTATTGGAATTGCGACTGCTAAAGAAACTACTCTTCGTGGAGCTAATGATACAACCAATCCTACTAAAGTAGAAGGATTGAATGCATTAAGAGAAGAGAGAAATGAGGATTATAGTTTGCCTATATGGGGTATGAGATGTGGTATTGGAGCAGAAAATGAAATTGTGGATAGACTTATAACTTTACAACGACATTTAGATGACCTAACTATAAGAAATGTAATTGATTCTTAATTATGGAAATTTTACACGGAAGAACGCAAAAAAAACTAATCAATCTACCAGAAGAATGGGAGAAGTTGGTTGACCTATCCACCGTTACAGTCCATCTTACCGAAGTAGGAGCAAAGCAAGGACTTGTGGTGAAAAGAGTGCAGGGACTTGAGGTTCATTTACAGACTCAGGGATTACCTGTGGATTGTTATTATATGATTATGGCTGACTTATTTGACACCGACGAAGAAGTGTGATATGATATGTAGATCATTGTAAGGTTTCTAATGGACGATGAGTACCTTTCCCGTTGTGTTGTAGATACAATTCAACGTAAAGTGCATCTCTATTCAGATGAAGGAGATACAAAAACAGTAGAATGTGAAACAGTTGAAGAGTTTATGAATGTGTTGCATTTTGTGAGGGATAATTGTCCAGAAGACATGTTA
>VTLG01009639.1_pt1 | contig 23614 bp, 32 predicted proteins | sample 4694571 | NCBI WGS metagenome assembly VTLG01 (sample SAMN12604809, study PRJNA352737) | marine metagenome | biome: ENVO:00000447; feature: ENVO:00000209|ENVO:00000569|ENVO:01000036; material: ENVO:00002151; isolation source: viral sequences binned using virsorter ...
TTTGTATTTTCAAACTTCTGTTTGGCTTCTAGGGCCCAGTTCTTAAACTTCACCCTATCATTATACATTGTCTCCATGAGATGTGGAAGAAACCCTTGTGCATCTGTTCTGAATCTTGCACCATTGGGAGTCACAGTATGGCCATCATCGGGAATCTCTACTTCTTTGTTTAACATCTTCTCTATAGAAACATCACCATTACCTTCAACGGCTACTGTCTCCGGCGAAATATTATACTGCATAATCAGATGTGGATACAAACTGTTCAAGTCAAAAGACATGACCCAATTGTGTAGCCCTGTCTGTGGATCTTTTACATATGCACCCACATACTTATCATCCTTTCTAGATGGTTTCTTTCTCGGAATAATTATCTTTCGTTCTTTAAGAAAGTTGTATATCAAGATGTCCCACATACGAATGGGAGAATAAACATCAACATAATTTATCTTGGCTTCATATGCCATGGTAAGACAAAGTTCAATCAACTTCATCTTATCTTCTAACTTATCAACCAACTCTACATCTTGAACATTATAATCTACAAACGATTTATAATCATTCGTATACCACTCACGGAAAGTTTCATATGGGTTTGGATCTTTCTTCTCGCCCAATTCTACCTCGGCTATATAATCTAACCGATATGATTCTCTATTAGTATAAGTAAACTTTCTATATAAATCAAGATAATCTAGAACAGAAATACCTAATAGATTATATTTCTGTTGGGCTTTACCAAACTGAGTGTTCTTAATCGTGTCATCTTTAACTATACCCCATGGCGACAACTTCTTAATCTCCTTTTCACCAAGTAGTCTGGTGATACGATTGCAGAGATATGGTATATCAAAAAATTGTACGTTCCATCCAGTAATGATATCAGGCTGAGTTTTAGACCAAAACTGAATAAACTTTTTAATCAAGTCTAATTCATTCTTACATTCAATATACATTACACCATCATTTTCATATGGGCCTATACCCCACACAATGATAGCTTTATTGGTATGATTCTTTATAGTGATACACAACAACTTTTCTTCAGCCTTCTGAGCATCTGGAAAACCATTCTCACTTTCAACTTCTATATCAAGAGTAACAATAAGAAGTTTATTCATGTCCCAGTTTACAAAGTCTGGATACTGGTCACCAATATAGACATACTGAAAAGAGTCTAGACCATAAAGGACATCAGGAGTATCCTGATGCATATTAATAAATTCTTTGGCATCTCTAATAGATTTGAACTGAACGGTATCTGCAAATCTACCGTCAAGTGTTTTCCATTTAGATTTTCTAGGAGATGAAACAAACAAAGTAGGGTTGAAACTCACCCTACGATTTACCCGCTTACCTTTATCGAACTCCCTAACCAGGAGTTGATTACCGTGTTGAATTACATTTATATAGAAATCGCCCATAGAATAATTATATCACAAATCATCCAGTAAGTAAAGTCTTTGTATCAACTTTTACATCAGGCACAACAATGCCTGAACCGAACACTTGATTATAATTATTAGCTATATCAGTCACAACTTCTGTAGTTATAACAATCCAATCTCTAGGTATTTCAAAATCTTTTTCATTACTGAATGGCATCCACGGACCCAAACCCATCTGCATTCCTTGTCCTTGTCCACCCATTGGCACCAACATGGCAGGGTTTCTAATTATAACATACTCTGCACTTTCTTTCTGTACGTCACCAATGATATCTTCACCTGACTTCAATCTCAATAATTTCAAACTCATAATCTACTCCACTTGTTTCTTACCAATATTATATTTTGTCTCCAAAATCCATTCATCCTTTTCTTTAAAGGACAAAACTTTTATCTGTGATAGTGGGGCTCTCCGCTCACTATTACCTATAATCTCTACCAAATCCCAATCTGCCAACAACCCTGCAATAGTATTCCTTCTCTCTAAATCATTAATTGATATGTTCGTTGGTTTGCCATCTAGTGCAAACAACTCTTTAAAATGTACGATGAAATAACGACCTTGTTTGTGCAGTATGTGACATGATTGGTACAGCTTTCTCTCTTTACGAGAAGCGACTCCAATGCGAGATAAGGTTTCACGAACTTTAAGAAAGTCATCTGGCTCCTTAAGCCTCACCTCTAGCATCAAGTCAGCGTTCCACTGTAACTCCTCCATGTTTGCCACCTCGATTTATTATTCTTTTTATATGTTCAATTTGTTCATCATCTAGTATGTCAAGGGCTTGTTTAGCTTTCTCATTACTGTAGCCATAATATTCTTTAACATACTCAAGATTTTTAATCTTACTGGACCTTAACCACTTACTAAATCTTTTTTTAGGCCCTATACTATTTAGAAAAAATTGAAATTGTAGCTTCTTATCAAGGTGATGTAAGCGATTCATCTCATTTACATATAAAACACAATCAGTAAATGCAGACAAAGCCTTATTGACGATGAATGCTGGGTACTTCTTCTCCCAAAAATCATCTTCGCCAGCCATCAAATCTTCTTTCTTATGATTGATTGCGTTCAAATAATCTTTTAATTCATACATTATAAAACGTATACCTCACTGTTAGTTCTTCCCCTGCTTCTATATCTTTATCTCCAGCGCATAGATAGATAAACTCTGAGGTGGGATCATTCTGACACCTCTTTATACAATTAGGAGTATCACTATGATTTATGAACCCCCCTAAAGGAGTTCTCCATACACCATTCTCAGCTAATTCTTTTGGGTCCTTTATCCAACCAATACCCAAAAACTTTTCTGCCGTTATTCTTTCTGTTGTAAACAAACCCAACCCTTCTATATCAGAAGGTTTGATTGTTAAATACTCAAGTAGTGGCTTGTACATTTTTTTCTCTGGGATATATTGTTTTAGCCGGCACTTGACCAACTAACCAATTGTGTCTCCACGGTTCCCATCCTTGTCTTAGATGTTTTATAAAGGCATCTCTATGGGTGTATACTCCTATCTTATCCCTTTGCAATCTAACAGACCAATGATGATCCGATGAAGTACCATTAGGATATATACCTAAGGGATGTTTCAAAAATATTTCTCTACGAGCGCCAGACATAGCAAAGTTTGCATAGTTTGTTCTAATAAGTCCCTTTTGTTTTATCACCCATGATATGGGAGCCCACGGTGGATAATCATCTCTAACAGGACCTAACCTAGATGGTGATAGTCCATGTAAAGCTGGTACAGTACTCTCTAAACTAAAATTTCCATCTTCTTCAATGTGCATATTCATCCAACCAGTAAAAACATCCAACCGCTCGTCTTGCATATATTCTAAAATAGTATCGGCTGCCTTTTTACTCACTACCCCATCATCTCCCATCACTATGTAGTGACTATAAGATGTTTCATTAATAAACTTATTCATCTCAGCTATAACTTGTGGCTCAGTATAAGCCCTAAACCATGCAGTAGGAATATTTACATTCTCTTTCAAAGAAGCAAGAGACTCCCATATTTGACGAGGTTGCATAACCATCAATACTGGATTAAAGGCCATGTTTCTCTCTTAGTGTTAAGAATCTTTCGGTTACACTATTCAATTGTTTATCAGTAACATCTTTCATTAAATAATCATTTGCCTTTATGGGCTTTCCGGGATTACCTACCCACACTTGACCTGGACTAATTCTTGTTTTCTTGGGGATAACACAACCCATCCCAATCATAGACCAAGCCCCAACCACTTGATGCTGATGCACCTGACATCCACTACCACAATTACTATCGTGCATCACAAAAACATGACCTAACATAATAGCATTAACACTTAATGTTACTCGGTCCTCAATTATACAATCATGTGCAACGTGTGACCCTCTTAACATTATACAATCATCGCCAATGATTGTCAAGCCAAATGACCCAGAGTGTATGGTGATATGTTCACGAAACACATTGTTGTCTCCAATAATAGTTTCACCATCTTCATCCCAATAATCTTTATGTTCTGGTCGTGTACCAACAGAACAAAAGGCTTCAAATCTATTATGATTACCTACAGTTAATTTACCTGTAAGATAACAAAAGGGACCTATGTAATTTCCATAGCCCATTTGTACTTGGCTTTCTACATGAGCTGTGGGATGTATAAAATTATTCATACCCAATTCTCTTGTACCCAACTTTCATCAGCTATTTGATGTGGCTTCGGTGTGCCATGAAAATATATAATACTAGCTGTTTTTAATCTTGATTGTCTAGTTTCTATCTGAGACTTATATTCCAGCTGATCTTCATTACCGATGTGAACTTTATAACTGAATATTCTATTTGGATAAACATGGTCAATGCGTGGGCTATCACCATAGTAATTTCTCATTAATACCATTTCAGATGAAGCTCCCGACCCGTCTACAAATTTGAGTTTAGATTCTTTCATTAACTCAACTTCATTTCCTTCCCACAAATTCCAAAATTGTTCACAAAATTGCGGTGTGCTTATTGTAACAGCATTACAAATTTCATCAGGAAACAACGGATCACTACAGACACCTAATTTGGTTACAGGAGATAATATAATATCATCTAATGGTCCCGTTATAATAGTATCAAGACCAACTGTAAATCTATTACCTTCACATAAATCTGGACGATACATCTCTATGAGACTCATCCACCCATACTGGTCTACTGATCTATTAAAACGAACTGCCTTTATATTTTCTGCAAAGCGATAGTTCTTATCAGTCAAACAAATAAAATCAAAAGATATATTTAAGTTTCTCTCAAATCCCCTGTATAATTTATCCACCCATGTTGGATCATAAACCCCCACAGTATGAGGCACGCCTGTCATATGACCATCAAACAATGCTGTTACTATAGTTATATCTACACTATAATTTTTTCTCTCTTTCCATGTTCTCTTTTCCATATCTAAATTTAGATGCGGCGACATTACTAGGTCCGATTAACCACCCCGGCGCAAGAGGGATCATCTCTCCTCTTGTCAAACTATTCTCTTGTGATAGTTCTAATAATCTATATTCGTCCCATTCTAACTCCTCTAATTCGTCATTGGTTAAATAGATGTATTTCTTTCCATCTTGTATATAAATGTTCATAAACTCATTGTTAATTTTTTATCGAACTCCTCATAGTATCCTTTCTCTGTAGGAATTCTTTCTAAAAAATCTTTTTTTATTCTTTTTAACCACTCTTTGTTTTCTTTAACTTCTTTAATCTTTTCAACTAATTCTACTATACTACTTATTCGTTGAAAGCCATCTACCACTAAAATATTATGGGTATCATAATCTTTCCAAACAAAAGGAAAAATATCACAGGCTATAGCCTCATGGTATCTCCCTGTTAAAGCTGTCTGGTCTATCCAATTAAAACATAAAGTGGAATAACTCCTATCTAAGTAGGCTAATGTTTCTTGTAATGGTATCCACTTCTTTACCACCGGAACACTAGACGGCCACCTACCTATGATGGTAGATGTTATATCTTTCCTTTTACAAATCTGTCTAATAATTCCTAATCGTTCATCTCCTGACTTTACACCATCAATGAACTTACTTTTATCTGAGCCCCAATAAACAAAATCAGTATCTTTATCGGAATCAAATCTAATTTTTTGAGTCATAAAATAATACTTCAAGCCCTGTAAACATCCTGTAAAATCCATTTCGTCTATAGTAACAAATGACTTTGGTGTAACTTGATTTTCAAATGTATAGTTGAGTATTAAATTTTTATCCACCCCCCTATCTTGTGTCATTAAAATTATATGTTTATCGTTCAAGTGAGGATATAACTCTCGTATCTTACTCTGAGATTTTTCTATATCAGTAGGATGCATAGCCTTAATAAAATATATAAACTCTTGCACAGCTGCTAATATTACTACGTCTGCATTTTTTACTGCATTGTTATCTCTTTTTGCACCCTTTCTCCCAAAATGGAAATTATAATAACTGTATTCATGCTGTGGATTATTTTTAACGTAGTGTCTATAAGGCTCATAAAATACATCCATACCATACTCTAGAGTATCAGTATAGTTAATCTTTTTTCTGAGGCTTGCAAAACAAATCTTCATGCACCTATGTTCCAAAATAAAATTGACCCATCAATTCTATCAATGTTTTGAGTCAACCACCACCAGGCCTTTTTATCCCAAAATGGATTGCATGGAAACGGAGTTTCAAAATGAGGCATATCATCATAAAAATCATATGGTGTATCTTCTACTCTAACATTTGGAGCAATATATACTTTGTGTTCTTCATATTTTCTAATTACTGTTCGAGGACTGGAAGTACATATTGAATAAACATTTCTTTTCTTCTCCCATCTTTCTTCTCCACCAACCATATAATTTTCTAAATTTAAAAACCCCCTTATCATTCCTACAGATGTAACACCACTGCCCGCCAAGAGTACTAAGTTATCGAAATTATATCCTTCTAATTTTTCTTTCCAGTATTGATGATAGACTGGATGATCCATTGCGTAAGGACTTAACTGCCAATCTTTTTCTTCGGCTAAACCTTTCATACGATTGTAAAGAACTTTCATCATATTTGGTTTTAATGGAACTAACTCGGCTCCATATTCTTCCATCTTTACCAAAGATTCTACTGGATAATTTTTTGAATTTCCATAAGCAATTTTTATATCGTGTCCGTAACTCTTTCCATAATATGATAGTACCCATCCTGTATAAGACCCCCTTACAGTTAAATGAATTAACGGTTTACTGTTATCTAAACTTTCTAATAATCTTCTTATCCCTTCAATCTTTGCCCACGGTGGTAGGTCTAAAGTTCCATTGTGTAAATCATCTCGTTTTACATGAACTTCCCTACTACCAATTTGATAAGTTTGAAGTGGAGTGCTATGATTTAATCCCATAATGTAACTACTCTCCTTCGCATAAGGTCAGGATTCTTTACATTATTATTTAGGCAATCATTAATAACAGTTTCTAACTGTTGAAAATATTTTTCATCATATGCAAACTTATATTCCCATGCTGTATGTTTAGTATATAATATTTTACCAGTGGCTAATAACTCTTGTTGTTTTGTTTTACCTAATGTGTCTATTACTGCATAATTAATTCTGTCTATATATTTTAATAGAGCTTCATTATCAATTATGTCCCATCTACCTACCGATATAATCTTTCCAGAAAATACACTCAACACATCTTCACCTATAATGTGTTTAGTTTCAGGAGTTTGAGGAATTGTAATAACTAAGGTATCAACATTTTTAGCTAAAGTAATTAACTCATCTCTACTACTTTGAGTATTGTAAATAATATTATTAAAGACATTTATATTAGATGCTATAGCTCCATGTCCTATAAATCCAATAATATCTTCCAGTTGTAAAAACTGTTTGATCCATCTCGCAGTAGATTTAGCATATGGTTTTGTGGAAACAACTCCTATACCCCTCTTATCACATTCATCTAAATTAATGTTATCAGTTCCATGTGACCTAGCTATGATCCATTCTAGATTAGGAAAGGCACTATAAGTTTTGGCACCAACTTTACTAAACTGAACCGACAGCACTCTTACATCTTTATCTACAAAATTTAATCCATCATACTTACCCATTAATTTGTAGGGAATATTTTTTAAAAAGGTATCTGGTGCAGTCTCCATGTCCTTTTTGTCTTTAATAACTATCATCTTACCAACTCTCTAACTGCATCATTGGCAAACACATCAGCTACTAAATGAATTCTAATATCATCACCATTATTAACTGCTGTATGAGGACGTCTTGTATCTAAAAACCACATACCGCCCTTCTGCATTACTACAGTATCATTAGTGCCTTGATTATTCCATGAATTAAAAACAACCTTGTCATTTGTTTTTAATGGAATATGAAACCGCATCATCTTACCATCTACTGTTCCCCATGAAGGATCAGTTTGATCTGTATGTCTAAAGAGCTCACCACCACCTGGCTCTAAAGACATAAAACGAACTCTATCAAACTTGCCTGGTAGTTGGTCAAGGAAATAATTTACTAAAGGAACTTTATCAAACAAATCAGTCTTAACTAATTCTCTAGTTTCTTTACCTTTAGCTATCTTATCAATATAGGTACTATCGTTTTCATAACCATACAAGGACAATACCTTCCATGATTTTCTTTTATTATAATTACTATTATGAGGTGTGTATTGTAATCCCAACCCTATAAGTTCAGTGACTAATTGATTTATTATTGTATGGTCAAAATTTATATTAGCTTTCTTGATATTAATATTTTCTGTATCGGGAACAGGAATAAACTGGCGGCCGCCCTTATAATAAACTCCTATAACATCACTAAATGTAGAATACTTAGTACCTATCTTTTCATATCCAGACCAGCTTGCTACAAACCTATCAATCTCATGTTCTTCATTAATAAAAAGAAAAGTATCTTCTGGATACATCCTTAATCTTTCCACTACAGGATCAGGTTGATTGTATGCAATTCTATCTACATATCTATCTCCCTTCTGTGCAACTGCAATAGGAATATGAGCAGATGAAAACATTTTGATTTTTGATTTGGCTTGCAAAATTCTAGTTTGTAAAGCCCACTCGTTACCCTGTACATAATGATTTGCATCTATCGCTGCAGCAATTTTATGTTTCTTCATTTCTCCAAAGGGAGAAAAACAACGCTCGTTATAACCTTCCCAAGTTTCTTCTAACTTGAGTAGTTCATCTAGTTCAATTCCTTTTTGCCAGTCTTTCATTTCTTAAATATAAAAATAGGCTCTGTTTTATAAGCGCCCTGTTGGGATGATAACTGTAAATATAAAGTATCTATATGTTGAAAGTGTATCATCTTCGCTAACTTCAAAGTTTCTTCTTCAAAGTTTTTAATTCGTTTTGTATTGGCTACATTCAATGCCAAAATACCACCAGGCTTCAAACCATAATGACATTTATCTATTGTCTCTAATAAGAAACCATTAAGCCATTCTTCTCTAGTGGGGTACTTAATATATGATTGTGTATCTTCATCAGAATATTTTTCCCAATCGTAATACGGTGGTGATGTAAAACACAAATCAACTTCACAATAGGGTGGCCAGAAATCTTCACTACATTCCTTATATAATTCGATAGTTTTATTTTTACTTCCCCAATCTTCTTTAATCTGTTCTAACCCCTCAAATGTTTTAGTACACGGATCAGTACCAATGTAATTTACATCAGCAGCTATTGATCCCAGTAAACGACCACCATAACCACAACTCATATCCCAAGTTACTCCGGCCTTACCACCAACTAAAGGAGATTCTTTCTCTAAGAATCTATCGTATATCCAAGCTGCAGCAGTCGGTCTATAGTTAGAAACAATCTGTGTATTAGAGAACCGACGTAGTATAGAACGTATGGTAGAAATACCTACGTTATGATATTCTTTTTGTTCCCAAAAAATACCTTGAAGAACTTTTTTAATTCCTTTCTTAAAAGCTTCTTCATCTTCCCACACACTCATGGGAGTTCTCATCCATCCACACTTCACTTCAAAACTATGGGGCATATAACTCCATGCGAGAGATAGGCCATGTGGTGACTGACCTAAAATTTTATCTTTAGGTTTAAAAATTGTAGACCTATCAAATCTTACAAGTTTATTAAACTCATGGCTACGCCATTTATGGTCAGTAGAATAATAAGGAAACCCTTTCTCTTTCCACTCATCATAAACTGCATTAACAGCCTCTTCGCTTACTTGAATTTGCACTGTGACATTATCTCCGTCAAACAAGCCAACAGATTTATCTCTTGGTCAGCTACAAACGCTGACTTATACTGATACTCACCTATAATAATAACTGCATTGGGTATAGACTCTGGCTTCATATAGTCATACAACTTTTCATATATCTTACGGAATACTTTTACCGGATCGTTATCTATATTGTCTACTACCCACTTGCGAACCTTCCCAAACTCTTTACCTTTAAGATGGCTCATTAACTGAGTAAGATTTACTTCAGCAATGTTTACTAGAATACCAGAATCAATAGTACCACTTACACTATACCTCTGCAACTCGTTCAACACTCGTCGCCAATCAGGCATATGTTTCATAATCAACTCAGCGATTACTACATCTTCAAACCCAATCTTTTCTTCTTTAAGAATCTTCTCAACTCTTTCCATAAAGAGTTCAGCTAACATCACCTTATTACCATTAATCTTAAACTCAATGACTGAACATCGAGAATGTAATGGCTCAATAATTCTATTCTTAAAATTACAAGTAAATATAAATCTACAGTTCTTATGAAACTCCTCCATAAATCCACGCAACGCTGGTTGTGTAGACTGCGGATTCAGATAGTCAGCCTCATCGAGGATGACTACCTTACTACCGCTTTGGAGTGAAACTGTGGAAGCAAACTGTTTAATTTTATTTCTCAATACATCAATGCCAGATTCTTCACTGCCATTAATAATAATATAATCAGCTTTAAGTTCTTCACACAGGGCACGGGCAACTGTAGTTTTGCCCACACCTGACCCACCAGACAAGAGAAGATTTGGTATCTCCTTTTGTCCGACGAATTCTAGAAATGTATTTTTGATTGCGTCCGGAAGGATACAATCAGTGATTTTTTTCGGGCGGTACTTCTCCACCCACAGGAACGCCTGGTTCGTCATAATGATTATTCACTCCACACCATGGGCAGAACCATCTTTTATGGTTCGACCCCATAAAATTTTCCATCGCTATACTCCACCACCCCCCACAATCTTTACAGGAAAAGTGATAGAGTATTTCAATACTATTGGCCACTAGTAGCTTCTAATGCAATCCAATATTCTACTACACCATTATCATGCACCCAATGGCTCACATTCTTTTCTGTAACTATGTGCATATTATAATCACCAGCTATCACTTTCAAGTTATCAATCTTGAAATGAAAGTTGGCATCAAAGTCGATGGGATCCAAAGACACTTTATACTCATGTGAAGTTGTATTTTTTAAATCAGTTGCTACCATCACCGCAGTAGTTCCATCATCATCATTCCGAAGAACAACATCAGGCAACTGAAGAACTGCACACGCCTTACTCACATCAGTTAAAAGTTGTTGGGTAATTCTAAACGTACAATCTGTTTCGGGTGGATTAAAACCATCAGGAATAGTTACCAGAATAGATGGGTCTGAATAAAAATATTTTACTGTAGACCTTCCATTTTTAACCTTTACAAAACTATCTTCAAATGCCAAGTCTGCATCTTTAGACAAACTCAACACACCTAGAAACTCATTAAGATCATAGATACCAAACTGTGTATCAAAAGTTTCTGTTACCTTGGCTCGACCAATGATGTTCTTCATCGTTGACATTGTATTTAAAGTATCCCCTTCCTTCACCAGAATATTCTGATTAATGTTAGAAAAATTCTTTAATACGTTTACTGTGTTTTCACTTAGCTTCATCTTCACTCTCCGTATCATGTATATGTAACATGATTATTCCATAATGTAAAATTTTCATAAGGTCAGCACGATTCTTGCCACCCTTACGCCCATACCTTTGGGCATACTTTAAAATATTACCCATACAAAAACCTTCACCATGCCCACAATCTTCTATGAACTGTGTGGCTTGGTACTTACGTTTAGCATAATGTTTATTGTAAGTACCATCCACATATTCCTGTAAGTCACGAATGACTTTATCTTCACTGAACGCATAATCAATAGTCATATATATTATCTCATAATTTTAAATAAATGTCAATAGAAAATGTGGGGTGGACAAACTCTGTCTCCGATAGGTATTAAGTGGTGGACCCTGGGACATATGTCTGCCACCCCACACTGATTTTTATTAATAGTTTCTAGCTTTCTTTTTCCTATTTTTGTTTTTCTTTTCTAATTCTTTATTTTCTAATGTTTCTGATCCTCCACTATCATTTGATAATATATGTCCTATATCATAATCCTCTTGATTTTCAAGATAATGGATATCACTAAGAGGATTTCCATATATATCTTCTTGAGTTCCTTTGGTTTTATTATAAACATCATACCAATTTACTTTTTCTCTTTTTTGTATAATCTCTATTACACCCTTATCTCTTAATTCATGTAAAAAAGGTTTTAAAGATGTTGCGATTAACGCAAACCTTTTTATCATTTTATTAGTATCGGAGGTACTTTGCATTATATACTTCATACCTTCTCTATCAACAATAGATTTCTTAGTGACAGGATCTTTTTTAACCTTACCTTTTGAATCCAATTCAAATTCATTAAGTTGCATACACTCTATTTCATGCCTAATCATTAATTGAGCAAATGTCTTTCGGTCTTTTACTTTAATTCTACTTACGTGTGGAGTAAAACTAGTAAATACTTCTTCTAATAACAGTTGGCCTTTGCGGAACATGGGATTAAACAGATAATTGTATCTAATAATTAAATTCAGAGCATTAGCATATTTTGGTATTTTAATATCTTTAGTTAATTGTATATCTGCAAGAGAACCAAAAAATATTTTTAATAAACTCATTTCATCATCATCTAAGTGTAATTTCTTCATATATGATGTGGAGTTTAACAATGTTGTATGCACCATCCCAGGGTCTGGCACTTTATAATTGTGTTCTTCATTAATATTTTTAATTAAATGTATAACATCAAAAAGAAAAGCAATATGACCAGCCTGACTAAACTTATACTTTGCTGAATCTTCTTTAATCCACTTCGGACTAAATACTGCTGGAATACCAAAATAATGTATAATGTCTCTTGCAATTATAAATTTTTGTTCCGTAAACCAAACTAACCAATTCTTTCCTGACTGACTAAAAGGATTGTTAGTGTTTAAACCTATAACTAATTGGGCAGCATTTTTTAAAGATCCCTTCTCGATTACATTTGCAGTAACTTTTTGATTCAAAATAGCATCTCTTTCTGCATCATTTAATTCTGACCAGAAAAAATTACTATGAAAGGTTCCATCATCAAAAGTAATTGTTCCTTTGTATTGAATCTTATTTTCAAATAGTGGTATCAGTGCTAAACAATTTCTACTTTGACCATCTATTATAAACCATTCAGCATCGGGATAATTATTTTCAATTATATCTATTGCTTCTTGGATAAATTCAGCATTAGCATTATCTAATGCTATGTTATAGTCATGTTGTAACGAATCTAGTAATGCTTTTTTTGTAATGAATACAAAAGTTTGCAATATTGCTCCACCAGTAAATACAAAATTTCCCCTAAAATATGCATTTGCGACTATCTCAGTCCAAACGTCTTTAGGTAAAATTCTTTGTAACAATTCTGGTATAGACGCTATTTTACCAGCAGCATGACCCCGATAAATATCTTTGTAAGTATAATTATTTTTCTGTATAATACTTACATCTTCTTTCACTCGTAAAATCATTATATATCCTTAATCGTATAGGGGGTGCCCCGAAGGACACCCCACATAAAACTTAACTTATCTTAATAGTTCGAGGCTTCTTCTCCTCAGGCACAACGTGCTCAAGGTGAATTAGCAACATACCATTTTCCATCTTGGCATCTTTCACTATCACATCATCAGCGAGTGTCCAGCTGCGTGTGAATTTACGAAAAGAAATACCTCGATGTAATAGTTCCCCTTCATCTTCCTTCTTGTCAATACTACGGACAGTTAAATTACCATCCGCAACTTGAACTTCCAGATCGTCCTTAGACATACCAGCAAGAGCCATTTCGATGACATAATTATAGTCACCATCTCTGCGAATGTTATAAGGTGGAAACCCTGTTGGTGTCATGCGACTTTGATTAGCCACATAATGATCTAATCGGTCAAAGACTCGATCAAAGCCAACAGCGTAGGGGGTTAAAAGATTTCGATCAAAGTGATCGAATATATTTGTGAGTGCTTGTGTAGTTACCATTTCAGTATCCTCCTTTAAAATCAAGCAAGGTTAATTAAAAGACCCATAAGGCATCCTTCATAACTATTTATACATCTAAAATACTAGAATCAAAAATAACACTCCAAGTCCTATCCACATCATACGTTTACTATAGAACTCTGCAAGTGCGCCTAGTCTTAACACATCCATACGCCCTGTGGCCGAATGAATATGAAAAGCTCTTATCAACTCCTGACGTACTACCGTTGGGAGTCGGGGGTTTTCAGCCCTAAACCAATGTGTAAAGTCTGGCCTACTATCTTCTAACTGATGTGTAGGAAAGACTTGTTCAAAGGCTGTATTGTACACCTTTTCCATAGGCCATTTTTGCGCCCATGTAATAATAGCCAATAATTCACTATCAGTCATTCCATAAAAAGAAGGAACGACATCCGGTAAAATCTTTTTCGCTAAATATTTAATCATATATATAATTATACATCATAGTTTACCATTTGTCAAGCGTTTTTTATAGCGATAATACTTTTTTAATTCCTTCTTAGCTTTGTCCAAATGATACTTATCGGCACGTTTTAGGAAGGTTATTCCTTCTAAATGGTCAACCTCATGCTGTAGTATTCTGGACGTTATCCCACCCATTGTTTCTGAAAAGTGTTTACCTTCTTCGTCTTGCCAATTCAATACTATATCACTAGGTCTTTTTACCTTCATAAACAAGCCAGGAAAACTCAAACATCCTTCTTGAGAATAAACAGACTCGCCCTCATATTTCTTAATCTTAGGGTTGAAAAATACCTTTTCAAAATCTTCTACCCCTTCTGTCTCAAAATCAGACATACCAATCACCAACACCTTTGTGTCTAGACCTACTTGGGGAGCAGCCAAACCAACACCCTTTCCCATCTTGCGAACTCTCTGTAAACCATCAGCCAACTCTTTAGGATCCATTATAGGATTCTCAAAGTCAAATAACTGACACTCTTTATTTAATATAGGGTCTGTAGAACTTACTAATTTCATGTTGTCATCCGTGTAAAGTTTTGTATCTTTTCAAATCTAATCAGACTGTCAAACTTATCTACATTCAAGTCTGACTTATGGCTGATTAGAAATATGTTTTCATTACTTAATGTATTTAATATCTTTAAGAACTCATCTGTACCATTCACATCTAAACTGCTGTCAAATATCTCATCAAGTATTAGTAGATTGGTGTTGGTACTGTTCTTCATCTTGGCTATCTGTCTCCATGTAAAGAGTAGTGCCAAGTCTATTCGCATCTTCTCACCTTCACTAAAATTTGCATAGGCAAACTCATCTCTGTAGCGTGACTTAATCTTTTCATTAAACTGTTCATCTAATTCAAACTTAACTTGAAACTCTAATTGATTCAAATAACTGTTCACCAACTTATTCATTATCGGTAGATACTTCTTAATTATCTTCGTTTTAATACCGGAGTCCTGAAGCAACTGCCGGGCGATATTAAGGTAATTGGCTTCTTCACCAATCTTCTCCTTCTCTTTCTTAATAGACTTTGCATCGTCACGGTATTCCTGCAACCGTATCTTGTCGCCTTCAATCTGTGTGTCTGCATTGTTTATCTCATCTATCTGTTCTGTTAATTGTTCATTAAATACTCGAACAGCTTTCAATGATGTCGTTTTCTTTGCCGCATCTACTTCATTATCTCTAACGTCTTTCTCTATCGCTTCGTAAAGATTCATCCGAGCATCCATTTCCTTTAACTGTTCATCTACTCTCACCAAACTACAAGCATTAATAACCATCTTATCTGTACGTTGTTCTATAGCTTTCTCTTTAAACTCCTCATCTATATGTTGTTCACACGTTGGACAGTTATCATTCTCTTTAAAAAACTTAATTTCTTTTTCTGCATTGGATGATTTTTGATTCATTTTAAATTCTATCTGCTTCATCTCACCTCTATCACTAGACAACTTTTTATACTTAGGTAGAATATCTTTTTCATATTCACTTATCATTTTAACCAATTCATCAGTTTCTTTTTTAAGAGCCTCCATTTCTTTTTGGTTGTTCTTAATTTTCTTTTGAAGAGCAGTTAAAGATGTCTTACCCTTCTCTTTGGCATCTTCAATCTGTTTTTCTTGTAGTTCAATCTTGTGTTCTAACAATTCATTCTGGTAAGTAATATCTCTCGACCGTTCTTTATTATTCTTGACTCTCTGTTTTAAAATCACATTCATCAAAGAGAAAACTTTAATGTCTAATATTTCTTCTACTACCTCACGCCTAGCAGATGCTGTCAACTGCATAAAGGGTATGAATGACGATGACCCTAGTATAACCACCTGAGTAAATGACCGATGGTTAAGCTTGAGTATATTATTCTCTAATTGTTTCTGGTAATCTTTAGATGATGCATCTTGGTTAAGTAACTTATCGTCTATATAAATCTCAAAACGAGTTGGCTTGATACCTCTAACGATACGATATTTTTTGCGCCCAATCTTAAACCTAACTTCTACTTCACACCCCCGACTATTAACACTATTTACCAACTGATCTTTCTTGATACGTCTAAAAGGTTTACCAAACAAACCAAACGTCAATGCATCAAGCACAGTAGACTTTCCACTACCATTATCGCCTATGATAAGAGTAGATGGAGAAGAATTTAAACTTATTTCAATTGATGTATTGCCTGTCGATAAAAAGTTTTTCCACTTAACAGATTCAAATACTATCATTCAACTTCACTCGCCTCTACATACAAATTCTTTAACAGGCGTTTCAATTTGTTTTTGTTTATAGCCTGACTATCAATTTCTTCAACGTATCTATCTAATAATGCCATAGTATCTTCGCCCACTTCTACCACCTCATCAGTAATAGAATCTGGATCTAAATCTGAAAAATCTTCTACTATCTTTAATTCGTAAAAGTTACCTTCATTATAACACATATCAATGAATCTGTCAAACATATAAAAATCATTCTTCTGCACTACAAATATTTTAATATAACACTCAGCATACTCTGACAAATCCATATTCATCATTTCATCACAACTATGACCGTCATCATAAAATATCTTTTTGAATAAACGATTGGGGTTCTGATAAAATTCTAGCTCTCTTGTTTCTGTATCAAGAATATGAAACCCTTTCTTACTTGCATAATCATTCCATGTAATCTCATACGGTGCACCAAGATAACGAATGTGTCCATCGTCTTGTTGTTTATGAAAGTGTCCTGAAAACACACGCTCAAATCGTTTGAAATGTTTTCGTTCTATACCATCATCACAGTAAACATTATCTAACATCTCTGCACCCTGTAGCGGTAGATGACCCATAAGAAAATCAGCCTTAGCTCTAGATATAATTCTCATAGACTCAGCGTGTTTGTCTGGTGCAATCCACGGAGTCATTAGAATGTCTAAGCCATCAAAATTTATAACTTCAGGTCTATCTTCATACAAATGAAAATTATACTCTGAACAAGTCAATGACATTGAGTTGACTTCATTAGTTGTCTTATAATAACAATCGTGATTACCTAATAAAACGTGAAGGTCTAGTCCTCTGTCCCGAATAGGATCAAAGAACATCTCTTTAGCTAATTTAAGAGATAGAAAGTTAGTGTACTTACGCCTATCAAAAGTATCGCCCAGATGAAGTACCGTTGAAACTCCTTCCCTATCAAGTATTGGGAAAAAAGTTCCTTCGTAGAATCTTCTCTGGAAGGTCGAAAAGGAAAGATTATCATTTTTACCTCCAAAATGTGTGTCTGTTATTAATGCTATCTTCATTTAAAGGGGGGTCCAACAAACCATGTCACTAATGAATACCGAATGCCCTTTGTTATAGGCGCAACCCTATGTTCCATCCATGATGGAAACACAACTATATCCCCCTGATTCATTTCAACGGGTGTAATTGTACATTCTTCCTTAGTATAAGAAGTAAATTCAAAATCACCGCCCTCAAATGATTTGTTTAATAATACAGTCATACTTAATTTTCTTACATGGCCATGCATAAAGGCGTTGGTAGGATTATTATACTTTACCAGATGACAACCACCACCATCTCTATGAAAATTATAAAATCCGCCCTTCTTATATCGTGTTATCTGACTAGACTCAGCTGCTTTAATATCATATTCCCAACTTGCTTTATTATTAGCCTCCATCATAAATGGCCAAATAGTATCATACACCCATTGGTCATTAGTCCATGCAATATCCGTAACTCTTGTTTTTTCGTCAACTCCAATCTTCGGTTTTCTACCTGTTTTTCTTTCTTCATCTGTAGTACCTTTTTTAATATCTACACCAGCAGTCTGCCACTGTTTAGAACCTAGACGCTTTAACTTATTACAAGTTTTATTATCTATGGCCTCCTCAAAGACAAACCATTCATTGAGTGAAATGGGCATTACTTCTTCTCTTTTTCTTTATCATCATCACTATCATCAAAAGAATATTTGTCCAGAAAATCAATATACTGTGTTTGGTAATCAGCTTCATCATCGTGAGCCATTACAGAAATCATATCAGTAATGTTAGAGCGCTTCAAAATTTTATCTTTAATCTTTTGTTGCTTCTTTTCTTTTGCTATACGTCTAATAAACGCATAGTAAATAATCTGTGTGAAATATGCGAATGGGTTTTTTGATTTTTCCGGATCAAAATTATCTATATACTGTAGACTATTTTCAATACCATCTGAAATCATTTCTTCTTTATAGGTGTAGTTAATAAAGTTTGGACGATACGATAGATGATTTGCAATCTTTAGAATACACTCTCCTAAATAATTACTAATCTGAGGTTTACTTTCGCCAGCCTCTTCGGCTTCTTTAAGTAATTCCTTTCGTTCTACTATCGCTGCCAAAAACTTCTTATTGTCTACATAATGAACTTTCTTCTTATTGTCTGTTGCCATGGGTGGCGTCCTCAACGCACATAATCACCAAAGAGTCCTGTAATAACTTCTACAGCATCTTCTAGGTTCTCTAATCTCCATGAAGCGTTGCGTTGAATGAGTGGATGTTCCATTAAGTATTCATCATCAGATACGACAATCAATGGCTTTCTCAAACCAATTGACCAACCTATCTCAATAATGGTTCCAATAGAGGGTCGTCTATCGTTCATTTCTTTTGGAAGGTAGGCTAATACCAAATCAGATGACTCAGTATCTAACCAATTCTTTGCATTGATAGCACGTGCATCAGACCACATAGGGTCTGTTGCACCATCATCTGTATATACCATTCCTTCTTTTAATGGTTCACATCTCAAAGGTGATATACCTACAATGCCGTGCGGCAGACGTTCTCTTACCCAACCTCTCCATTCAGTTGCTTCTACTTCAGTTAAACCGGCAATCGGGCCGGCGAGATATATGTACTTCTTCATTGTTAAATGCCTTTTTTACTTAGACATCTATCATTATATACTATTTACTCGATGTTGTCAAGCCCTGTAACACTCCAATTTACTTTACTCCAATCACCATCTCTAACTACTGGAATTGCATGACATTTCACTCTAGAACCAATATCATTTATCAATATTCTACCACTATCTGCATGACCCATCAATAACACATCAAAGGGGACACCCAATCTACGGAGTTCTGATTCTGTTCTTTCTCTTACGGACTCTCGTCTACCTGTCATCAAGACTATTTTATGACCTTGTGATTCCCACAACCTCATTCTTTCAAATACACCAGGCAATAACTCATGGTCTTGTTCCATTATAGCCTTATGACCACCGCCCATATATTTTACTATAGTACCATCAATATCTATGATTAATGTTTTCACTTACCCACCTTCAATCGGTGGCATTATAACCACTTCATCGCCTTCATTAATAGGTTGAAACCAAGCATCAGAATACATCACACCATTAATAGCTACATTACTATTATCCCAACCATGATTAGGATAAGAATTATCTAACGCAGCCAATAGAGTTTTTATATTACTTGGACCGTATATTTCTACTTCTTGTCTACCTGTTAAGGTGGCAAACTCACCTGTCAGTTTTACTTTCATTATCTAATAAACCTTGTATAATAGCCTGCGGGCTAATATCACCTCTCACCGCAGAAATAATAAATTCAGCCATCTGTATTTCTTTCTCAAGCCAAAACTTCTTTCGTTTCAAATCATCTAACTGTTGTTCATATCCAGCAAGTTGTTGTTCCTTTCTAACTTTTTGTTCAATGACATCCGTAAGAGAAATTATATTAATTTTTTCGTCCATTTACTCTTGACAACCTCATGGAGTTCGTGTATAATTATAGGTGTTGTTCCTTTGAGATTAATGAAGTTTAGATTTATCCAAAGGAAACACAGAAGAATCTTTAAGCTCCTCTAGGACCTCAGGGTCACCATTTAGATGCTCAAGTAAGCTTTCCATATTATCCTGTAGTCTCATCATGGCCTCATCTTCACTGGTAGGTTCTTTACTTTCTTCAATGGTAATTCTTTTACAGATATGTTTGTAATACAGAGTTACTTCAGGCGCTAAATCTCCAAGAGTCATTATCTTTTCTTTCAAGATTAAAAAGGACTTATCATGTGTGAAATTCATCCAGCGTTGTAAGCCTGTATGTTCTACAATATGATTGTCACGTTCTACAATTTGATTTTTAACCACAGACATAGGATACTCTACAACAAGAGCATCTTTATATTCTTCAAGGACTTTACACAAGACGTCCTCTCCATTAGATAATTTGAGTATCTTGAATGGATTACTAGATTTCCAAGCGGTAGCTTCCATATTACTATTTATTAAGATTTTAGTTTAACAGGCACTATGTCGTAGTTAAATTCCTGTGTAGAATAAACCTTAACTCTTTCCTCTAAATGTTTAAGTGTATAATTACTTCTATTATTATAACTCATATCGTCAGCAATGTCAAATAAATTACAATGTGTTTTATCTTCTGCCAATCGAAGGCCTCTACCTATAGATTGCAACACTTTTATTTGTGATTTGTATGGGCTAGCAAATATAATATTGTGAAGTCTTTTGATGTTTACACCTGTAGAAAATACTCCATATGATGCAACGATGATAGCACTTTCTTCTTCTTCCACAATGTTTCTAATTTCTTCCCTATCAGTGGTATCTGTGCCACCATACACAAAAAATACTGGGCACGTTTTATTATCTGTTAAAATTAATGTCATCGTTTCAAGTTGTTTTATATACTGAGCCAATATAAGAGTGTTACCTTCTTGCATTTTGGCCAACTTACAGATAAAATTATTTCTTGATGGAAGTTTAGATAAAAAATCCATTTCTTCTTGGTATGTTCGGCGATGCCTATGGTCTTTAATATGTTGCAACACTAAACATTTAATGTGCAAATTAGATAAGTACTTCTCCTTAACCAGATTAACAGTGGTAGTTACCTCCTCACACTTTGCAAACAAGCCTTCCAATACCAGTTGATTTATCTCTGTCCCATCTAGGGTGCCAGTAGTTCCTATGCGATATTTACAGTCGTGAAGTTTAGTCATTATACCAGTAAGCGATTTAGCCTTTGCAAGATGACATTCATCCACAAAGACAGCACCGAACTGACTAAAATATTTTTTATCTAATTTGTAGATAGATTGCCAAGTCGATATGACAACTTCTTTTGATGTATGTTTATCTGAACCAGCGTAGAGTTTGTGACAATGTTCATCAGGAAACCAACCATAGTCAGCAAAATCTGAATACATCTGCTCGACTAGACCTGTAGTAGGAACTACGAGTAAAATCTTTTTATCTCTGAGCTTATGAACGTAGTATCTAATGAGTGCATAGATGATAAATGACTTACCGCTTCCAGTAGGAGATAAAAGCAAACTCCTATGATTAACCAAAACATGATGAATGGCAACAAATTGATACGGCCGAACTTTGAGGGATTTACCTCCTGACTTTGGTTTAAGTCCTCTGACAAAGTTTACTGTAGCCTCTTTTGGTATGTCATGTTTATCTTTAAGAGATCCGTACTGAGAGTTACCCTCATACTTTAATTTGTATCCTTGTTCTTTGCAAAATCTTTCGACATACGGTAATAGTCCCAAGTATATTTTACCAGTAGCAGGGCTGAATAAGCGTATATGACCGTCCCACATACGGTTGCGAACCGACGGCATGAACTTCGCATTTGGGACTTCAAAAGTGAAAAATTCGGATAGTTCTCTTGCAACTGAAGGTTCACTTTTGATACGGAGATAAACTTCATTAAACTTTGTTAGGGTAACGTCCATCACTCACCATGTAGAAACTTCTTCCATTCGATAGTGTTGCGGATAGTCCAATTACGATTAGTGATCTCCCTTAATATTTTCTCAAGATAATTTACTACTGTCTCTAAGTAGGCTTCTTTCTGACCTAACTCTTGTAAATCTTTATCAGCATCTAGATAGATACCTACATCAGATTTCAATATCTTCAAATCAAAAGGCTCTGCTTGATAGACAGAAGGATCAGCCTTGCCTGTATAGTATTCCCACTTTACTCTATGCAAGTACTTATAGTCATCTCGCACTTTTTTTAACTGTAAAGAATACTTTGTATATTGTTTTAAATACTTATTGTGTAATTGTGGTGTTCGGATACTTTCTAAATCTAATTCAGTATCATCTATCTTTATATCACGATCCACTTCTTTTTGCAACTCACTTAAATCCATAATCTACTCCATAATATAGGTGAGAAAGTAGTCAGAGGATAACCCAACCCTTACCTTTTACCTAAATATACTTCCGCCTAAACATTGTTGGAAGATCAAATTACCTAATCCGAGTTATCTTAACTACTCCCTCAAAATTATTTATATAATTAGGTAGCCGCACCCACGGGTTCAATAGTATAAAGAGTAAAGGCAAATGATACGTTACACATTACATACGTTGTATCGGTATCATTGACACCATAATCTAATGCACTTAATGAAGTTGGAAAGGCCTCGAACATTGTAAACTTAACAACCGGATTGTTTTTACTACTTAAAATAAACAATTGAATATCACAATACAAATCTCTATCAGATGTTTGCCCTGTAACTTGTGTTGATACTCCATTTACATCTCTATAAAATTTAACATCTTTATCGGGACGAATAACATAGTTACTAGAGATAGCCTGAAACTGAGAAGTTTTTTGTGGTGCACCCATGTTCACCAACCAAGCGTGCATCTCTCTAAAATTTTTAAACTGTTCATCTACAATGAATGTCATATTGAAATCATCATAGGTTAATTTCTCACCTACCATAGGCATATCAATTAAAGGAGTTGATCTAACTGCTTGACCCATCGTAACACCAGGCACATTACAACTCTGTACAAACCATTCAGTTGTAGGAAATATCGGTAGATAAACCTTAAATTGATTTGCTTGAGAATAATCAAATACAGTAGGCTCTCTGGCAGTAGGATTTATCGTACTGTCAGAGTTAGCCTTACCATATTTTGTACGAACTGTACTAACTGAAAGTTCGCCAGCGTCTTTAACTGCCATTAGCCAGACCAGCCAACACCAGCCGTTGTAACATTTTTAGTACATTCTACTATGATAGTACCAGTAACAGCAGCTGCATTGACTATCATTAAATCGCCAGTAACAGCATTAGTACCTACTGCATCTGAAAGTAGTGCAGGTTGTCCTGGTGAATATCCATAAG
>VTLG01013135.1_pt1 | contig 23605 bp, 26 predicted proteins | sample 4694571 | NCBI WGS metagenome assembly VTLG01 (sample SAMN12604809, study PRJNA352737) | marine metagenome | biome: ENVO:00000447; feature: ENVO:00000209|ENVO:00000569|ENVO:01000036; material: ENVO:00002151; isolation source: viral sequences binned using virsorter ...
AGACTAACAAGGTCGATCTAACTTACCGTGGTGTAAGACAAGAAAAAGAACTTACAAGTCTTAAGTGATTGAAACATTAGAGATATGTGTAGCATCTGCTATCTTTCTCACAATCATAACTGCTGAAGTTCAGTTCCTATATGGAAAATAAACACAGGGAGGGTTGCATCCCTCCTTTTTTTATGCTATAGTGATTGAAACAATAATATTATGGACAGAGACAAACTTAAACTAATGGTTCGTAACTTAGAATTATTGGTTGATGACATTAAGGCAGAAGTTTTTTCGGATGTGGAATCGTATGTTAGTCCACCTCCAACTATTACGCAAGATTATGATGAAATCTTAGAGGACGACGATGGCTACCCCGATTAGTAGAGCAAAAAGATTAATTAAGATGCTTGAAAGACTTATAAAGAAAGAGCATCTATATACAGATGAACAACTCAAAATGATGAAGTCAGAACTTCGAGTTGTTAAAGAAGAATTAGCTGCTGCAGAGGCAAAAACATCAAAAGGATTTAAATGAACGTATCTCTTGTAAGTGTATCACCCGATGCTGAAAAGCACATGGCTTATTGTGCTCGTGTAAGTAATCCTAATAATCAGGACAATGAAAATTATGCAGGTCTATTAAGATACTGTATAAAACATCAACATTGGTCAATATTTGAGCAAGCATTTATGACTCTTGAAATTAACACCACAAGAGGACTTGCTGCACAAATATTAAGACATCGTTCCTTTACATTTCAAGAATTTAGTCAAAGATATGCAGACACAAATTTGTTAGATGCAAATATTCCTTTACCAGATTTAAGAAGACAGGACACAAAGAATCGTCAGAATAGTATTGATGACATACCAGAGAAGCAAACTAAATTTTTACAAGAGAGAATAAGACAATATTTTAATGAAGGTATGGACTTATATAATGAATTACTAAGAGAGGGTATTGCAAAAGAGTGTGCGAGATTTGTTCTCCCACTAGCAACACCAACTCGCATTTATATGTCTGGAAGTGTTCGTTCTTGGGTACATTATATTGACCTTCGTTCTGGGCACGGAACACAAAAAGAACACATGGATATTGCAAATGCTTGTAAGTCCATATTTACTGAACAGTTTCCAACTGTATCGGAGGCTTTGCAATGGGTCTAAATAGTACACATAACTTTATAATTGTATGGCAACCTATCCTGTAGTTAATACTAAAACTGGTGAACAAAAAGAAGTGATGATGAGTATCACGGAGTGGGATCAGTGGTGTGCTGATAATCCAGATTGGTTGAGAGATTATTCTGATCCCTCAACTATGCCAGGTGTCGGTGAAGTGGGAGAGTGGAAAGATAAGTTAAGAAAGACAAAACCAGGTTGGAATGATGTATTAGACGCTGCATCAAAATCACCAGGTTCTAGAGTAAAAAAACTGTAATCAAATGCCAAGAAAAAAGAAGACCAATGGGGATCAACCCATAGGTATCGGTTTAACTACGAAACAAATGAAACGTAAGAAACCAATTGGAAATACTTACCTTCTTGATATTGAACCTATCACAGACAATCAAAAGAAACTTTTTGATTCATATGCGGAGGGTAAACATCTTGTTGCATATGGTACAGCAGGTACAGGAAAAACATTTATTTCGTTATATAATGCTCTTGCTGATGTATTAGATGAAACTACACCATACGAGAGAATCTATCTTGTGCGTTCTTTAGTTTCTACTCGTGAGATTGGTTTTTTACCAGGAGATCATGAGGATAAAGCAGATATTTACCAAATACCATATAAAAACATGGTAAAATATATGTTTCAAATGCCAACTGACGCTGATTTTGAAATGTTATATGGTAATTTAAAAGCACAAGAGACAATAAAATTCTGGAGTACTTCTTTTATAAGAGGAACTACTTTAGATAATGCAATAGTTATTGTTGACGAGTTTCAGAATCTTAATTTTCATGAATTAGATTCAATTATTACTCGTGTTGGAGAAAATAGTCGTATAATTTTCTGCGGTGATGCAAGTCAATCAGATTTAGTCAAAACCAATGACAGGAATGGCATACATGATTTTCTTAACATATTGCGTAAAATGCCATCCTTTGATATAATAGAGTATGGTATTGATGATATAGTTCGCTCTGGACTTGTCAAAGAATATATTATTTCAAAACTTGAAGTTGGTCTTTAATGTTTAATCATGTAGAACTGAATCTTCCTAAACTCTCTAGAGAAACTATTGACGGTGTTCGATATTACTCTGTGCCTGATGAAGATGAATTAATTAAATTAGTTTCGATTACATCTATCACAAGTCATTTTAATAAAGAAATCTTTATTAATTGGAGGAAAAAAGTTGGAGATGAAGAAGCAAATCGTATTACTAAGGCAGCTACTACTCGTGGAACTGATTTTCACACTCTAACTGAGCATCATTTATTAAATGACGAGAAACTTCCAAAGGTTCCTCCGATTTCTAATTTTTTGTTCAACGTAGCAAAGGAAAAAATTGGTAATATAAATAATATTTACGCTTTAGAGGGTTCTCTCTACAGTAAGCAACTAGGAATTGCTGGCACCGTTGACTGCGTTGCTGAGTATGAGGGAGAGTTGGCAATAATAGACTTTAAGACTTCAAAGAAACCTAAACCAAAAGACTGGATAGAACATTATTTTGTTCAGTGTATGGCATACGGGTGTATGTTATATGAGTTAACTGGAATATCGATTAAAAAATTAGTAATTATTATGTCCTGTGAAAATGGAGAATGCATCGTCTATGAAGAATACAACAAAGCAAAGTACATCAAACTCCTCGGAGAATACATTAACAAATTTGTTCAAGATAAACTGGAAATCTATGGAACCGAATAAAGAACTAGAACAGGCAATCGAGAATAAATTCTTGACTCCATCTAAATTTGCAATCGAGATTGAAAAGATTGTCAAAGAGGAAGAGGACTTCAATTATATTGATGCAATCTGTTACTATTGCGAAACTAATAATATTGAGGTAGAATCAGTATCGAAGTTAATATCCAAACCTTTAAAAGAAAGATTGAAATGGGATGCAACCCGTCTTAATTTTATGAAACCTACATCAAGAGCAAAATTGCCTTTATAATGAAAAAATCAGAATTAATTCATTGGAGATTGCAAGCGATGCTTCGTGAGCATTCTTTTCGTGATTTACAGTACTTAGGAGTAAGACCTGATAGTATTGGTATAGATCAACATTGGTATCGTATCGGAGAAGCAGAAGTTCCCGTTGATGCAATTACAGAATTAGACAGTGAAGAGGAAGATGATGAAAGTGACTCCATTTGAAACCTATCAGTCATATCTATCAATGAAAAGTCATTTTACCAATCGTAAGTATGACTTTTTTAGATATGGTGGTAAATCTCGTGCAACTATGGCATCTTTCAATAAAAGAAAAGATAAGTATTGGTTCGAGAAAACATCTAGAAAATACTCTGATGGTGAGATAGTTGACTTTTTACTTGCCAACTTTGTGACTACAGATAATCCAAATAACCTGTGGATTGGTGAAATCATAAATTCTGGAGAAAGAACTTATGCAGATTGGATGAGAAGAAAACAAAGTATTTCATACTTGTTTAAAGAAGAATCTGGAAAACTGTTGGAAAATAATAACTTAGAAGAATTATTTGAATGTGGTAAGGGACATCCTATTATATTAAAAAGATTTTTAGGTGGGGATATATCACTTGAAACTTTTGTAATTTATGATATAATATTCTCATTCTCAGAAAAGTTTGATGAGAAACTGTTCGATCCCGTATGGGAAACCGTCAGTTTAAAAATAAGGAAGTATAAACCTTTCCTAAATATTAATGTATTCAACTTTAAAAAAATACTACGGGAAATCGTAAATGAGTGATTTTTTTGATTCCGATATAGTTCGTGAAGAACTACAAGAGATAAACGAATTGCAGATGTCTATTTACAAGAATGCAATGAAGTTTGGAACTTTTAGTCGTGAAGACAAAGTTGACCACATTGAAAAACTAACTGAATTATTAGAAAGACAAAAAGTAATGTACACTCGCATTAGTCTTTCTGATGATAAGGAAGCAATAGAACTTAAGAATCATCTGCAAAAATCAGTTGAACTGATGGGTTTTCCAGAAGGAACTGATATGTTGCTTTTATTCAGTGGTATGTCAAATACCATTGAGACTCTTAAGAAGTCTATTGACAATTGATTATTAATCTGTTATAATCCAATTATCTAAAATATCCAATTTATCCGAGGTATCCAAATGTCTTTTAAAGACCTAAAAAAACAATCTAAACTTGGCTCTCTTACTGCAAAGTTAGTAAAAGAAGTCGAGAAGATGAACAACACGGGCGGTAACACTGATGACCGTATCTGGAAGTTAGATGTAGACAAAAGCGGTAACGGTTATGCTGTTATCAGATTTCTACCTGCACCCGAAGGTGAAGATTTACCATTTGTAAAACTATATTCACACGCATTCCAAGGTCCTGGTGGATGGTTCATTGAGAACTCACTCACTACACTTGGACAGAAAGACCCAGTTTCCGAGTACAATTCATTACTCTGGAACAATGGTACTGACGCAGGAAAAGAAACTGCAAGAAAGCAGAAGCGTAAGTTAACTTACGTTAGCAACATCTATGTTGTGAAAGACCCTGCGAATCCTGAGAACGAAGGTAAAGTATTTCTATACAAGTATGGAAAGAAAATCTTTGACAAACTTACTGCAGCGATGCAACCTGAGTTTGAGGATGAAGAAGCAATCGATCCATTCGATTTCTGGCAAGGTGCTAACTTCAAGTTAAAGGCAAAAAACGTCGCAGGATACAGAAACTATGATAGTTCTGAATTTGCTGCACCAAGTCCTTTACTTAATGATGACGATGCAATGGAATCACTCTGGAAGAAACAGTTTTCACTCGCTGAAATTGTTGCACCAGACCAGTTCAAGACTTATGATGAGTTAAAGACTCGACTAGACTATGTTCTTGGTAACAAGAAGTCCGCTGCACCACAATTCGAGGAAGAGGACATTGATCGTGGAGAAGCAGAAGAGTTAGTAACTGCTGCTGTTTCAAAACCCACTTCTGCTGTAGCAGAAGAAGAGGATGATGCGTTATCCTACTTTGCTAAACTTGCAGAGGAGTAATGAAATATAATCAAATCTGCCTTACCTTACTTGTAATTGCAGCTTGGATTAATTTAATTTTTAAATAGGGGTCATTTGACCCCACTTTTTTATGGATATAAAAATTGTTGATAATTTTATTGATGAACAAAATTTTCATCATATAAGGACTATGCTTCTAAGTGACTATTTTCCTTGGTTTCTTAGTCAGGTTTTAGAGGACGAATTAGCAGATACACACAAATATAATTTTCAATTTTGTCATATATTTCATGGTCAAGATCATAATGAATCTATTTTTTTCAGTGAATTACATCCAATTTTAGAAAAATTAAATATATTAGATATTCACCATATAAAAACTAATTTATTAACTAGAACAGATAATATAATTAAACATGGGTTTCATGTTGACATTTTAGATGCCAAACCCAATCATAGAACTTCTATTTTTTATATTAATAACTGCGACGGATTTACTGAATTTGAAGACGGAACGATTGTTAATTCAAAGGAAAATAGATTAGTTACTTTTCCTTCAACTTTAAAACATACAGGAACATCCTGCACAAATAATCATCTAAGATTAGTAATAAATTTTAATTATACAGTTAAGGATTGACTACGTTTGTATTTTCTGTTGCAGCAAGGGTAGAATTTATATAACTAGAACTCTTTGAATATCTCACAACATCTCTTAAATCATTTACAAAACTGCCTACGTAAGATGGTTTTAGAACATCTATCTCTCTTTTCTTTTCATTTTCGTTTATCTCATACTGAAAATTAGTTATTGGAAATGCGATATTATCTGTTTTGACAGAAAATTCATCCTTGTCATCGAGTTGTTTATTTCCTGCGTCTGAATTCAATGTATACCTTGTAGTTCGTGGGTATTTTGAAGCAGTGCCATCAATTTTAAAATCTTCATCTACAATTAAATTTGATGGTAATATCAATCTTCCCTTTTCATCTTTTATCTCAAAAGTTTCGTAATGGTGAATTTCGTTCATCTTTGCTTCTGAACCATACTTTTCAAGTGTATATTCATATACTTGATAATCTTGAAGTGGCCACTCATTATGAATATTAGTAATACCTGCAACTAATACAATAACATAATCTAAACCTGCATCATCATATAAAGATTCAGCGATGGTATCTGGGCGATCACCATCACCTATAACAAATTTATTAAACAATAAAATATTATCTTTCAAATAATCAAATAATTTTGATCTGCGAAATATATTCTTTATAATAAGATAATCAGTTGAAGAATTCTTATGTAATAAAGGTGATTGATATGCTATATCTGGTAATTCTCTGAAGTAACTCATTAGTAACCGACTCCTCCTCCTGCATCGCCACCATCATAATCTTCTGCGTAAACTGGATTTAGTTCTTTGAATGTCATGTTCAATCTTATATTTACTGGTGTCCCATCTGAGTAACTTGCATATGTTCCAGCACTAGTATAATTTACATTCATACCTGTTAAAGCACATAATTTAAAACTATTTAAAAATGGATGATCGCCACCATTATGCATATAACGAAGTGAAAATACATCTGGAGATTTTAAAAATATTCCCGATGCACTTCCTCCACCTGTACCAGTTTTAGCAGACATACTCTGTTTCAAATATCTTATGATGAGTCTAACTCTTTCTGTTTCTTCATAATTTCTTGGAGAGAAAGTAACACTGAAAGGGAATGTTCTTAAATTAACACCCTGAAATAATAATTCAAGATTATTATTTAAAATTTGACCAGTTGATCTGGCAATAACACTTGAAGCACTTACATTACCACCCAAAGCATTTATCGCTTGCCCACTTATACCTGCTAATACTGCATTTTTAGTATCATCATCAAGCGTACCTCCAAGATCCACACCTTTTTGTAATGATTCAGCAATTTCTTGAAATGTTCTGCCAGGTGCTCTCATAAAATTTTGAGCTGCAGCTAATCCTGCTAATTGAAATATATTCATACTATCCTCTCCCCAAGTTACACTATTGGAATCATTTACCTCTTGTGGAATTGGTAACTCAACATAATATTTTGTAATTTTATCATCGACATTTTTATTTCTCATTCTTGAGTTTGCTTCACTATATCGAAGTTGTAGATTTACTCCTCGATATCCAGCCTCTCCAGTTTTTCCTTCTATACCTTTAATATTAATTTTTTCATTACCTATTGTTCCTTTAAATCCCTCACCTTTATCATATTTTAATTCGTCAAAAGAAATTCCTAAACCTTGACCAGTTTTAGGTGGAGAATATTCTAAGCATTTAATTAATAACGTATCTCCAGTTTCTTCACTAGCGTTCCTTCTTACTGGATAACTCAAATAAGATGGATTTAATTTTTTAGATTTAGTTTGATTAGTTTGATTTTGTTTAAAGTCACCAACAGTGCCAGAATTTCCCATAAATTTAGACTTTGCAGTCGTTTTTGGATCACCCTGCATTTTACTTTTAAGTGCTCCACTATCTAATTGATATTGCCTATTCTCTTCAGGATCTTCACGAAAAGAACCAAAGGAACCATATTTCTTCTTTAACTCTGCTCTAGTTAGATTACCATTTCTTTCTCTTCTATTTCTAGAGGCATTCGCTCTGCGATTACTTGACATATCGACCTAATTTTTTAACTATTTAGACGTATTTTGACAAAAGGTAGAGTTCTTAAATCTCTTAACTCCATTTCATCTACTTTATACAATCCACCCACCACTTCTGGAAAAGTATATTGTCTCATTTCACCCCAATGATAGTTTAATCCACGAAAACCCCATTGAAACACATCTGTTACTGCGACAAGAGGATGTTCATCATATGCTATATTAGGTGTTTTGGGTTTATATACAAAGACATAGAAGTTTCCAGCTTCGGGAACATTACTTCCCTCTGTCAATACACCTAAAATTTCCTGTGCTAAATCATCAGGACTTTCAGTGCCGACAAGATTTTTCATAACTGGATCTAATCTACTCATATTCCTAGTTCTTTTTCAGTAACAACTTTAAATTCCCATTGACGATCAGCACAAAATTCTTTTGCCATTTTCCATTTTGCCTGATTTCTTGCATATTCATATGCTTCACGAATGTAACCTTTTGTCTGTCTTTTTGGTTTGGTTGGTGGTTTTGTTTGTTTTGCTGGTTTTACTTCAATTACATAATTTTTTATCTTTCCATTTGTTTCTCTTACTTTCATGTAAAAGTCTGGAAAATATCTATGCACTCGATTATCAATCGGAGAACGATAAGGTATTGCTATTTCCTCACTTGCCCACTCTAAAATATTTTGATTTTTATCACAATATACCATAAACTTTCTTTCCCAAAGTGACCTGTAAATGATGTTAGTAGGATCACCTTTATACTTTCTGGGAAATGAAGGATAGTATTTTCCCTTATAAGACATCTAAATAACTATACTATAGTTATATTTAGAGTGCCAGCACCAAGACCAAAAAGAATATCAGATATATTACCAAAGATACAGAATGTAGCTCAAACAGCAAACTATCTTGTAAAATTTGCACTTCCAAACAGTCCTCTTAAATCAATGATGAGAAGGAAGGGTATCAATGATAGATTTATTGTAGAGGACGCTGGATTATTGTGTTCTGGAGCTGTGCTACCTGGCAGTGCATTAGCAGCAGTAAATACTGTTGGAGATTATCAGGGCATGGTTGAAAGATTTGCTCATACACGTAATTTCACACAAATAAATTTAGAATTTTATGTTGATAATGAATATAAATCACTTAAATTTTTAGAACACTGGATGGAATATGTAACAGGAGGAAATACCTCTGATGTTTCTGCTGACACATATTATTTTCAACTAAATTATCCAGATGAATATAAATCAAATGATACTCGTATTGTCAAGTTTGAAAAAAATTACTCTCAATTTGTTGAATATAGATTTGTTGGATTGTTTCCACTATCTTTAAATTCAACAAGAGTGTCATATCAAAATTCTCAAATACTCAAAGCAACAGCAGCATTTAGTTATGATAGATATATCGCTGGTGAATCATCATCATTAGCAAGAGATTTAGGTAGAGCTTTTAATGATATAGGTGCTGCATTTGGAAATCCAAGTAAAGATGGAGCAGTTTCTTATGGTGACAATGATAGGTATAACAATTTAATGCAATTGACAAAGAGAAGTAGTACTATATTAAATAGCGATACATCTAACTTAAACACAAGTATGACTGGTTCTACAACAAGTTATCCTGTAGAAACTGCTGGTGGTAGTAACTTAGGATCTGGTTTTTACACTTAAAAAACCCCTATAAATAATGACACTGAAGTGCTTAGAATATCATGCCTTTACCAAAAATTGCAACCCCAACTTATGAGTTGGTATTACCTTCGTCAAATAGAAAAATAAAATATAGACCTTTTCTTGTCAAAGAGGAGAAAATTTTAATTCTTGCGATGGAGTCACAGGATAGTACACAGATTGCAAATGCAGTCAAAGATGTTATATCTCATTGTATTATATCAAGAGGTATAAAAGTTGACAAATTATCCACATTTGATATTGAATATTTGTTCTTAAACATTCGTGGTAAGTCTGTTGGAGAAGAAATTGAAGTGATGGTAACTTGCCCTGATGATGGGAAAACACAAGTTCCAAAGTCGATTAACATTGATTCAATAAAAGTTATTACAGATAAAAATCATTCAAGAGACATTAAATTGGATGATAATTATACTCTCAGGATGAAGTATCCATCTCTAATGGAGTTTATAAAAAATAATTTTGCTTCTGCTGAGATGGGTGTTGATGATACTTTTGATTTAATATCAAGTTGCATTGAACAGGTTTACTCTGAAGAGGAGTCTTGGACTGCTGAAGATTGTACTAAGAAAGAATTATCTCAATTCTTAGATCAATTGAATTCTAGTCAATTCAAAGAAATAGAAAAATTCTTTGAAACAATGCCAAAGTTATCTCATAAAGTTAAGGTAACAAATCCAAATACTAAAGTTGAAAGTGAAATTGTTTTAGAGGGGCTACAGAATTTTTTCGGGTGAGTATGGCACACGAAGATCTTGAGTCATACTATAAATTGAATTTTGCATTGATGCAACACCATAAATATAGCTTGACTGAGCTTGAAAATATGATTCCTTGGGAAAGGGAGATTTATGTATCATTATTACAACAATATGTAGAGGAAGAAAATCTAAAGGCACAACAAGAAGCAAATGGATGAGGAACAAGGTTTAAGTTCACCAATAGCAGGAGGTATTAGAGCCGTAAGAAATACGGTATCTTCTAGTATCTTCACTGGTCGTGCTGTTCCACCACCAGCCCAACCTGACCCACAGACAACAAGTTTACTTACACAAAATTCTCTTACATTAACTACAGTCTCACAACAATTACAAAATATATCTATTAGTTTAAGTTCACTTAATTTTTCATTAGGAAGTATAAAAGATAATTTAGCGGTTAGTGATTCATTAGATAGACAAAGAGAGGCAGCAAAACAGAATAGAGAAAGAATATTAGCAGAGCAGGGATTAAGAGAAGGAAAGGAAAGTGACATTGAAAAAAGAATTCAATTTGCACTACTAACCCCTGTTCGTAGAATCGCATCTAAAACACAAGGGATATTATCAAGATTATCTAGTTTCTTCTTCATACTAGCGGGTGGGTGGTTGACTAATACTATCATTGATATGATTCAAGCAAATTCGGATGGAAATATTGATTTGCTGAATAAGTTAAAGGGTAAATTAGTCACGGGTTTACTTGTTATTGGAGCAACTTTAACAGCAGCTACCCTTGGATTAAAGAAAGTGTTTGGATTGACAGCACTTTTAGCTTCAAGAGCATTTAGATTTGGTTTTAATAACATATTGAAAAGACCCTTCGGTGCGATCATTAGACTACTGGGAGGACAAGTTAAAAAGTTTTTACCTGCTTTAGCTAAAAAAGCTGGACCAGCGTTAGGGATAGGTGGTGCGATAGCATCTCTTCCTGTCATTGGTGGTGTATATTCTTTTTTTGAAAGACAATTTAGTAAATTAGGTGAAGCATTTGGTAAAAAACCAGTTGCTACTGGAACCGCTGCTGGTGCGACTGCTGGTGCGACTGCTGGAGCTGCAAAAACAGGATTACTAGGCAAAGCACTTGGTCCGTTTAGGAAAATATTTGGTGGTGTAAAAAGCACTTTTGCCATAGGTACTTTGTTTGATATATTTGTTGATGGTGTTAACCCTGTCGAGGCAATCAAAAATAATCTTGGTGGTATCATAGTTGCTGCGATTGCTGCACCACTAGTGATATTTGCTGCTGGTAAAATTGCTGCAGCTTTAGGAGTAGGTTTAATAGCGACAAAAATAATAACATTTATATTAAGTACAATACCGTTTGGTTTGGGTAAAGTTTTAGCTTCAAAAATTAAAATACCTGGTTTTGGAAAGAAAAAGGAAGAAAAAACTGAAACAGAAGTGTCGGCAGTAGAATCTGAAGTATCTTCTGGTGTGTTTAGTGTAGATGGTGAATCAACCACAGGTGATTCTAGCATGGTTGCAATGAATACTAATCAATCTGAATCAATAACACCTGTTAATGTAAAGAGAGATCAAAATGTAGCTGAGAATATATCAAATATGGATGAAGGTCAACCAACTGTAATTAACATTCCATCATCTGGATCTGGTGGTGGAGGAGGTGGAGGTGCATCAGGACCTTCAGGACAGGTTGAAGATGGTTCAGGTAAAATACCTTTCATAGGTTTTGATAATGATAATATACACACCAGTTATGCAGTGAGTACATTTGGAGCGTTTGCCTAATGTCCATTAAAGCAAGAAGAGACTCAGTACTTAAATCATCGATTAGTATAAAGTCGATAAGAGACTCTGTTGCAAAATTTAATAAGGGTTTATCTCAAGCAAAAAAGAGTGCTGCTGAAATAGTCAAAAATACAAAAGAATCCAATTTATTTAAGAGGACTCTCATATCAAAAGATAATAACTTTTTCAGAAGAAGACAGGAAAATATAAGAAGAAAAGATAGAGAAGATGAGATAGAAGCAGCGTCTTTACAAGGTCCAGCAAAACAAAGAGGTGCTATACTTGCTAAAAGTACAAGAGGATTCTTAGGAAGATTATTAGACTTTGTTGGAATATTATTGATTGGATGGGCAGTTAATAATTTACCGAGAATTATAGCTGCTCTCTCAGGAGTAATTAAATTAATAAGAAGAGTGGTAGGAATTTTAGGCTCCTTCATTGATGCTATAAAAAATATAGTTGTTGGTATAGGTCAAGTTATATCTGATGCACTTTCAAAGATCCCTACATTTGACTATCAAAAAAATAAAAAAGGTATTGAGGAAAATCTTAATAAAATGGCGGGTGGTTTAACAACTTTAGACCGTCAATTAGTTACAACCTCTAATGAGTTTACTGAGTTTGGTGATGAGATGGAAGCTATAGAGGAGGAGTATAAAGAAACGTCTGGTGAAGAGGGTGAAGAAGATAAACAAACAACAAACCAAGATAGCACAGGTGGTGAGCAAGATGATATTAAAGAAAAATCAGAAAAAATTAGTGCAAGTGTAACAAAATTAGGTTCTGATATAAAAAAAGAAAATAACACAGAACAGGTTGATTCAAATAATATTAAACCAGCACCTAAAAATGATTCAGAAGAAGAGGTTGACCCATCAATTAATATAAAACCACTTCAAAAAACTGAAGAGATGCCAGAAGTGGAAATCAAACCACCTGAAGATGAAATTAATAAGGAAATTGAAAAAAATCTTGATACATCTAAAGTTGATACGAAAAAAATACTTGATGAAGAATCTTCAAATAGAGTAGAGGGGACTAAAACTGAAACACCTGAAGTTGCACCTGATACTTCATCCGCAGTCAGTGCTCCAAAACTTACAGACACTAAAAATCAATTAATTAATATCAAAAATAATGTAAATGAAGAAGTTGCTAAAGTAACTGGTGAATATGATGCTGATTTTAAAAGTGGTGAGGGTGGTAGGAGAAAGGTTAATTTATCCTCACTTTTAACACCAACAAAAAAAGATGTAAATGTAAAATCTAAAAAGAGAAAAGGTAATACTGTTTATGTAATTGAGAAACCAGTTGAAACTCAAAGTTCACCGATGATGGCTAGTGCTGGTGGTTCTAGTAAGAAAATGAATTTTCAACAAGAAGTTAAAATGGAGCAAACTTTAATGAAACTCCAAAGCGTATCAACACTTAAGTACACGTAATGGCAGCAATAGATAAATCAATTTACGAAAAATTCATTCTCGAATCTGTTGATGGTGAAAAAACAGCAGATATATCTTCAGGTGTCGTGAGTTTTAACTATTATGAAAATCTCTTCTCACCAATGATAACTGCAAAGGCAGTCGTAGTTAACACTGGTAATACTATAAAAGGAAAAGATGGAAAAATGCAATCATTATATAATGGTTTTCCTCTTCGTGGTGGTGAGAGAGTCGTAATAAAAATTGCTGGTAATGCAAAAACAAATAAAGGTCTTGATTTTTCAGATAAACCTAGTAAATATTTGTATGTCGGGTCTATCACTAACGTATTAGTATCATCTGGTAAAGAAACATTTACTTTAAATTTAGTCTCAAGAGAAGCTATCACAAATGAAACAGTAAGAGTTGGTAAAAGATTTCCCTCCTCACAAAAAATATCTGATAGTGTAGAGGACATATGTAAAAATTATCTTAGTTCTGACAAACTTTATGATGTTGATGAGACACAAAATCCTTATGGATTTATTGGTAATATGAAGAAACCTTTTACTTTGATGACATGGTTAGCATCTAAATCTGTTCCTGCAACCGCATCAAAAGAGGATTCAACTGCAGGATACTTCTTTTTTGAAACGCAAGAGGGATTTAGATTCAAATCTATAGACCAATTAATTGATCAAGAACCTTTTAAAGAAAAATATGTATATACACCAGGCGTAGTTGATTATAAAAAAAAGGGAAATGATTTCAAAATATTAGAGTATAGTACTTCAAAAAATCAAAATTTACTTGAAAATCTTGAAAGAGGTGCATATTGTAGTCATCGTAAATATTTAAATCCTTTGACGTTTGAATATACCCCGTCTCCACAAACTATTTTCAAACTCGATGATTATTCAGGTAAAATAAAAAATTTAGGTGGCGACATTGATATTACTTTACCTACTTTAAGTGAAAATGATGATCGCACACTTGCATCTGTTCCAAGTAGATACATCACTGGTATTTTAGATATTGGTACCTTAGAAAATGATGTATCGACAGATGAGAATGCAGACCCTACAAAAATACATTCTCAGGCAATGATGAGATATAATATTTTATTCACTCAGTTATTAATAATGACTATTCCTCTTAATACAAATCTAAAAGCTGGAGATGTAATAGATTGCGAATTCCCTAGAATCGATAGAGAGAAAAGAAAAGAAATAGATCCTCATCAAAGTGGACTATATATGATAAAGGAAATAGTGCATTATTTTGATGCTACAGGATCATATTCAAAATTAAAATTAGTTAGAGATACTTTTGGAGTAAGAGACAAATGATTGAAAATAATTTATTAAAAAGTAATTTTTTAGGAAGAGATGGATTTAGATGGTGGGTTGGACAAATCGCACCTGAATCCGCACAAGGTAAACAAATAAATGGTGCTGGTTGGGGTAATCGTGCCAAAGTTCGCATACTCGGATATCATCCTGACAATGATGTAGAATTAACAAATGAACAGTTACCTTGGGCACATGTATTACTTTCTCCCGAATCTGGTTCAGGTAGGGGAAATAAAAGTAAAACTGTAAGATTATTACCTGGTGATAACGTATTTGGTTTTTTCATGGATGGTGATGATGCTCAACAACCTGTAATCATTGGTGTTTTTGGAAATACTAAACAGGCAGCAAGTATCATAAGTGGGGAGTATCAACAACCTTTTGCTCCTTTCACGGGTTATACAAGTAAAATAAAAAAAAGTGACTTCATGATAAAAAATGAAGTTGGTGATCAATCAGGAATCGATGCTCAAAAATCAGTAAGACACATTAGTAGTAAACAAGCAAAACAACTACAAGAAAAAACAGGTAAGATTGAGAGAGCTGCAAGCACCGCACTTGGAAAAGTTGTTAACTTTGCTGGTAACAATCAAAATACACCAGTTAATAAAATTAAATCAGAATTAGAGAATGCTGTTCAAGGATTTGATGTAGCAACAGCAAAAGATAAAATCGGTTTGATTGAAAACGCTGCTAGAAAAATAGCAAATATATCTACTGGTCTTTCAGGAAGTATATTAAACAAAACGTATGCTGATTTAGCACCTAAATTAAATACTGGACTTCACAAACTCTACAAAAATGTATATGGTAAAATATTATTAGCAACTCAAAATGGTGCGATTGCAAAGAAAGCAGCAAATTTAGCACAAACTGCTATGGTAGGTCCTGTTAAAGCACTTCAGAATTTTTTACCTTGTGCTGCAAAGAATATAACAGATAATTTATTTGGTTCAGTTCGTGATATACTTACTGGATTTTTAGGCAATGTAAAAAACTTTACAGATTGTATTGGTGATCAATTTGTAGGTGCTATATTTAATGATATTATAGGTAAAATAAATGATCAACTTGGTGGTTTAATGAAGGGTGTGTCGAAAATATTTGACGGAGATTTGGTCGGAATGTTACGATCAAAAGCAGAGGGTATATTGGGAATCGCAAATGCTTTCAATTGTGATTTACCAGTAGCAGATTTAGGTTCAAAAACACAGCAGTGGGTATTGGGTAAAGGACCTAAAGGTAGTAAAACATTTAATCTTGAATCTGTTGCAGAAACTATACTTGCGACTGCAAACGCAGCACAATCTCTACAGGAAGCTGCTGGAAGTCCAGGTGGCATCATAGGAAATCTAGGTATATTTGACTTTATGAGACCTGATGTAAGTACGCCAGGTTTTAGTAGTCAACTAAGTGACTGCTACACAGGACCTCCTTTAAATTGTTCTGGAATTCAAGTTAATATCTTTGGAGGTGGTGGAGAAGGTGCCACAGGTAAGGCGATTTTAGGAGCGATTGTCGGAGATACATTTGCAGAACAAACAGGAAGTTTGCTAGGAATCAAAATGACAAATGGCGGTTCTGGTTATCGAACACCTCCTTTTGTAGAGGTGGTTGATAATTGTGACCAAGGTTTTGGTGCAGTGGCAAGGGCAGTAGTAGATTATGACCCCAAATCACCAACATATCAGCAAGTTACTGATATCTATGTTGTAAGTCCTGGTGAATTTTATCCTATCATTGAACCAGATGATAGTGGTGATTACACTGTTGACCACGTTGTAGTTGTAAATCCTGGTGAAGATTATACTCAAGATGATGTAATAACTGATGATAAAGGTAATGTGTATGAAAAATTCCTTGATGAAAGAGGTAGAATATTGAATGTTGTACCACCTGATCCAAAAACCACAAATGTTGAATCTGTAACAGAATTACCAGAGATAACAATTGATTCTGAGACTGGATTTGGTGCAATATTAAAAGCACAAATACAACCAAGACCAGAATATCAAGGTGAGATAAAGCAAGTAATAGATTGTGTATCTCCTCGTGATGGTATAGTTGGTTATGTAAATGGTGAACCTTACTATGGACCTTTCCATGTACATCCATCTACAGGAGTAAAAATGGTAGGTGTTGCACATACAACAGCACCACACCCTATCATATATGATACTCCACAAGAGAGTAGAACTTCATCGGCAACAATGTCAATGTCGTCTGCTACAATTACTACAGTTTCTTCACCACAGGTACAAACAAATGTTTCCAACACCACTACACCAAGTCAAACTACAACAAGTACTACTACTCAAACTGGAACAACTGATACATCAAGTCAACAAGAGACTGGACAGAGTTACACTCCTCCTAATAATAACAATTCTGGTGGTGGCGGGACTTCGGGAGCGAATGGGGGAGGCTCAGGATACTCAGGTTACTGATAAATATTAATAAGATATAAAAACTATGGCAACTCCGAACGCAGCAGAAAAAGGAAATTGGCAGAATAGAGAATATGAGTCTTTTGGTCCTCATTTCAGGATTGATACTGGAAATCCACAAACAGGATATAATGGTACAGTTGTATATGATTTACTAGGATCTGGAAGTGATGGAAATAGTAGTTCTGTTGGAATGACTAATGGGGGTTTGTATCATATTTACAATGACCAGTGTATAGAAATAGTTGGTGGGCAAAGAGTAGATGGTGGTGGAGTATGTGTTAATATTGTTGGTTCTACAGGTGATGTTACTATAACTGCTATGAGTAATGGAGATGTTAAGGTAACAGGTGCAAATATAATTTTAGACGCAGATAAAAACGTTGAAATAAACGCTGGAGGAGATTTTAGAGTTAATGCCTCAAACTCAATTAATATGAGTTCTAATACATGTTATATAAAAGCACCATACGGAAAGATAAGAGTGCGTGAAGTTGGTTGGATGGGAGGAGTGTTTAAAGGCACAAGTGTTTCTGAAAGTGTCTGGGGTGCGTAATGTCTAGATTTGAATCAGGTGGAGTTCCATATCCAGATTACGACGCTGCTGACGTAGATAATTTTAATAGGAAAGTTGAGTTTACTGATGATGTATTCATCTATGGTAAATTATATACTGAATTAGATGCAAAAGATATTACTTTTGATGATAATCAAGGATTCAAAAGTATAACATTATCAGATGATCTTTTTGTAAATGGATTATCAGATTTAAATATAGTTGATATTGATTACCTAACAGTTTATCAAAGGCATAATGTAGGTGCTGGTGGAACTGTTTTTGTTGCGATTTCAACATCATCAGATTTAGATGGACAAGTTGGTGGACGAGTTGGTATAGCTACAACTCAACCTAGTGCTAGATTTCAAGTAGGTAGTGGTGATAATTCTTTTATTGTAGACGATACAAGTTCAATTGGAATTGGAACTATCATACCAGCACAAAAATTTCAAGTAGGAGTTGACACCAACTCTCTGGTTGTAAGTGGTGTAGGAACTCTTGGAATTGGAACAGATAAACCTGGTGGTACTTTCACAGTTAATAATATTGGGTACGGTACATTAAGAGCTGATTTTGATGGAAGTATAAGAATTGCAAGAAATATTTACGATTCAGCTGGTTCTGTAGGTGCAAATGCAAACTTTATGAGTCGAGACGAACTTGGTATTAGATGGGTTTCATTTACTCCTGTAGAGACTGAGGGTGTATTTTTACAAAATGAGGGAACTTTTGTTCCTGCTGTTGGAGCCGCACAATCATTCACAGTATTAAATTTTGCTCAAAGAAATAGTAATGGGCAAGGAACAGATACTTTAGAGGCAACTGCACAAAATCCTAATTCAGTAACAGGTGTTGCAACTATATTCGTTGAAGATTTATGGGGTCATAATGGAACAGCAGTGGATGCACCAATTTATAGACAATCCAAAGTTGGAATAAAAAATTCAAATCCATCAGCAGATTTAGATGTTTCGGGAACTCTGCATGTCACTAATGATGTTGATTTTGATAGTGCTTTGAATGTTGATTCTGGGGTAACTTTTAATTCAACTTTAGATGTTGATGGTGTTGCTACTTTTAATGATGCATCTCAAGCTAGTAGCACAAATTCAGGTGCGGTGCGTATCTCTGGTGGTTTGGGTGTTGGTAAAAAATTATTTGTTGGTGATGATACTGTTATCTCAGGTCAAACTCAAAGTACAGATATTAATTCAGGTGCACTAATAGTTGATGGTGGTGTTGGAGTTGAAAAAAATATTAATATTGGTGGTGCAGCAGTCATAGCTGGTAGATTAGATGTAGATGATAATACACAGTCAAGTAACACCACTACTGGTGCTGCTGTATTTGATGGTGGTTTAGGATTAGGTGGTAATCTTAATTCTGGTGGAAGCGGAACTTTTGCTGGTAGATTGGATGTTGATGATACAACTCAATCAGTTGACACCACTACTGGTGCTGCTGTAATTGATGGTGGTGTTGGTATCGTTAAAAATCTAAACGTTGGTCAAAATGTTAAAGTAGAAGGTAATCTAGAATTAGATGCACAATTAACAGATTTCTTCAATAGTCAAGGAGTTGGGTCAGGTAGGACTGATTATCGTTTGTCTTCTTTTAATGTTTCTGGAGTAGGTGTTGGAGTATCATGGAGACCTTCTGGAGTACAGACTAAGAGAACATTATGGGTATCGAAGAATGGAAGAGATTCTAACAGTGGATTATTAGAGGGAGATTCAAAATACACGATTGCTGCTGCAGCTGCGATAGCACAAGAGGGAGATACAATTAAAGTAAGGTCAGGAGTTTACATAGAAAATAATCCAATTGGTTTAAGAACTGATGTGGCAATTACAGGAGAAGATTTAAGATTAGTTACAGTGGTTCCAACAAATACAAATAGAGATGTTTTTCATGTTAGAAGAGGTTGTTTGATTGAGAACTTAAGTTTTGCTGGAGCAACGATAACAACAAATCATCCTCGATGTGGAGCTGTTGCATTTCCACCAACACAAGCAAGCGTAAATGATGGTTTGGATTTTCAAGCGTCTTCAGGATTTACAGCATTAGGTCCTGCCGATGAGGGTAAAGATGGTAGATGGAGATCTCCATATGTTAGAAACTGTACAAACTTTATGACTGGTAGTATTGGAATGAAAATAAATGGAGACCATGCCAATGCTGCATTTACGGGAACTAATAATGGTGGTCAGGATTTAAAATCAATGGTATGTGATTCTTTCACGCAATATAATGAAGCTGGTATTGGTGTATCAATATCTAATAATGGATATGCCCAATTAGTTTCTATATTCACAATTGGTTGTGAAATCGGTATAGGTGTTTCTTCTGGGGGACAATGTGATTTAACAAACTCAAATAGTTCTTTTGGTATTAAAGGTTTGGTTGCTGATGGTTTTGGAGATATTGAATTTACAGGAATTACAACTAACGGCCCGACAGATGCACAGGTGGATACAATCGTGACTGCAAATACTAAAGATGTTGATGGAAATATAAGAATACCTTTTGATGGTCAAGGAGTTTATTTTGTTCTTAATATGAATGATTATGATGACTCAACATCAACTGATACTATCGATGCACCTTTACAAGTGATTAGATCAATAGAGGTGGTAAATGGTGGAAATGATGGTGATTACTCAGTTGGTGCTCCTCCAATTATTACTTTGAACGAAGATCCTCTAGGTCCAGAGTCAATACTTCCTGAATTTTCTCCGAATGTAAGTGCTGCTGGAACAATCACTTCTGTTGATGTTTTAAATAGTGGTCGTAATTTTTTACCAACACAAAACTTATCTGCAGTGATATCTAGTGGAGGTGCAACATTTAAAGTTAATACAGATCCTATATTATTTACTGTTAGTGAATCAACAGAATCAGCAGCAGTAACAGGAATATCAACGATTACTTTTAATGAATTTATACCATACCCAGTATTTAATGACACACAAGTTAAGATGGTAAGATTGAGTCGTATTATCACCAGTTCACACTCATTTGAATATATCGGTGCTGGTACAGACATAAATACATCGAACCCATTCCAAGGTGGAAAACCGATACCTGAGAATGAAGTAATTGCTATTAATGGAGGTCAAGTTCCATTTACTAGCACGGATCAAAAAGGTAACTTTAGAATTGGTGATGGATTGACAATAGATCAAACAACATCAACAATTCGAGGTAGAGACTTCAATAGGGCAATTCAAGCACAACTCACACCACTGATATTAGCATTGAGATAATATGGCAATCGCACCAGTCAATAAATTTGTTTCCCTTGCAGTTCCTGTATCACCAGGTCTGCAAAAACTTTATGAGGTTCCTACTGGTACATCTGCATTATTGTTGTATACACAAGTATCTAACGTTGGTATTGGTACAACCTATCCGACTGTTACATTTATTCAGAAGAGAACATCAAGAAGCACTGGTAATACAAGAGATATAAGAGTTATAAAAGATGCGGAGATACCTCCTAATGATGCAGTAATATTAATTGATGGTAGATTAGTATTAGAAAAAACACCACTCATATTAGATCAGATATATGTTCAAGGAAATCAAGATGGAGTTGGAATTATAACAAATGTTACTTACGATGAGCCGTCTGGTATTGCTACGGTATTTACAAAAACAAATCATAACTTTAGCGTAACTGATCCAATTACTCTGAGTGGAATTGCATTTACTTGTTCAGGAAGTACAGGTATTACCACGACTATATTTCCAGATCCACAACAATCCTACACAGTTGATACAGTCGCAGGAGTCAAGGAATTTTCTACAGTTGTAGGGAGTAGTAAAGGGTATCCTCATTTTTATAATTCAGCAATACATTATTTTGAAAGAGCAAGAGATAATGCTGTGACGGTTGTAAATAGTCAAGATGGTAATCCCTCAAATGGCACCAAATTTAATGTTATAAATGCAGTTTATAATGGCGGACCTGGTGCAAAAACTATTCATGGAGTCTTACTAAATGCGGGTGAAATAGTCCTTACTTTAAGTACAAATCATAATTTACAGGATAATGATACAATATCAATCGCAGATAATTCATTAATATTCACTTGCACAATGGATAATCGTGCAACTGAACACGCATATCCTAGATCAACTGATCCTGCATCTACTAATACATCTAATTTGAATAATGGTGTTCTTAGCGTAAGCACTGCTGGTTTAAATGGGATACGTGTTAATGTTGGGGAGAGTTTATCTGGTGGTTTCTTCGCACCACTTCAAATGGAGCTTATTGCAAGTATTCTAGAGAACAGCACATCGTAATATGCCAAAGTATTTAAGTGGAAGACAAAAAAGAAGACCACAAGATAAATTAACTGATGACAGGTATCAATATCTTGGATTAGATCAAGCTGAACCAAATCTTTCTGATCCTCTAGTTGGTCCTGCTGTTCCATCTGGGTCACAATATCAATTAGTTGCAATACCAGGTTTTCCTGGTAAAAGATATTGGGTACCTGTAGGTGGTGGTCTTGTACCAGGTGCAATTACTATATTTGATGAAGATAGTCCAGTATCAGCAGCAAGTAGTGTAACTCAATTAAATTTTGTTGGTGCTGCTGTTACTGCAAATGTAAGTGTTCAAAATCCATCAGGTCATCCTGGTATCGCTGCTACAATTACAGTCAATCCAGTAACTATAAGCGACACTCCTCCTACAGGTGCTCGAAATGGTGAACTGTGGTGGGAAAGTGATAGTGGTGATTTATTTGTTTATTATGTTGATGCTGATAGTGCACAATGGGTTTTAGCAAATGCTGGTGGTCGAGGAGATACTGGTGAAAAAGGTGCCAAAGGTGAAATAGGACCTCAAGGTTTAACTGGAAGCACGGGTCAAAAAGGAGAAGTTGGTCAAAAAGGTGAAAAAGGTGCAGTGGAAGCACAAGGAAATAAAGGTCAAAAAGGAGATACAGGAGCTACAGGTGATAAAGGACAAAAAGGTCTCGCTGGTGATGATGGTGCTGATGGTATCAAAGGTCTTAAAGGTGATGGTTTTGCAGATAAAATATTTGAGGGAAATACTGAAGCAGAAGTAGTTGATACAGGAACTGATGGACATTTTAAAGTTACAACTGAGGGCACAGAGCGATTTCGTGTTGACTCAAATGGTAATGCATCTTTTACTGGCAACTTAATCGTTGGTGGTGTTTTAACATATGAAGATGTTACTAATGTTGATGCAGTTGGTCTGGGTACGTTTAGGGAAGGAGTATTCATACCTGATAATAAGTCATTAGCATTAGGAGGTTCAGCAAGTACTCCAGATTTAGTAATTAAACACAATACCTCTGTTACACCAAATGCTACACAAATAACAAATAGGGCAGATTCTCAGTTAGAAGTAGTTGCTGATATGCTAGAGTTGAGAAGTGGAACTAGTGATAGATCATATTTGACTGCTAATGTTGGTGCTGCTACAACAATATTTCATAGTAATACTGCTAGATTACAAACAACGACAGATGGTGTTAGAATTTATGGTGGATTGCAAGATAAGGATGGTGAACTAGGAACTTCTGGACAAGTTTTATCTTCGACAGGAACAGAATTAAATTGGGTTCCTGCAAATTCAGGACCTCAAGGTTCTCAAGGTCAGAAAGGAGATCAAGGTCAGAAAGGGGATAAAGGAGATCAAGGTGCACAAGGTCCTCAAGGTGCACAAGGTCCTCAAGGGGAAAAAGGATCAACTGGAGCACAGGGTCCTCAAGGAGATAAAGGTGCGACAGGATCTCAAGGTCCTCAAGGTAGTACAGGTCCTCAAGGAACACAAGGTC
>VTLG01002611.1_pt1 | contig 23600 bp, 13 predicted proteins | sample 4694571 | NCBI WGS metagenome assembly VTLG01 (sample SAMN12604809, study PRJNA352737) | marine metagenome | biome: ENVO:00000447; feature: ENVO:00000209|ENVO:00000569|ENVO:01000036; material: ENVO:00002151; isolation source: viral sequences binned using virsorter ...
ATCATCTGATATTGATTCAACTTTATTATATGTTTCCGTACTAAATCCAGCTTGTTGATATCTAACTACACTACCTCTTCTAATTCCAGTAAATGGTTTAAAACCTGCAGTAGCAGTAGAAACACCACTTGCAGTTGTTGGTGAATATGCTGTGATATCAACAATATCAACTCCACCTGGCATTCTAAATCTTTCAATATGACTATTTGCAGAAAAATTTGGATAATCAGCAGCAGCAGATGTTACTGATTTGATATTTTGAGTATTATATGCCGTAACTATACCAATAGTTCTGGGAAAAGAAACCCCATTTACTTCTATTTGTTCACCTTTAGAAAATATACCAGATGTTTGATTTAACTGAAATTCTGTTGATACTCCAGCATTTGATACAACATATCCAGATGCACCACTACTTTTACCCTTTATATAAGAACTTTCAGGAATTTCAGATACAGTTGCAGTAGAATTTAATGTCAAAACTGTATTAGTCTGTATATCAAATAATCTTAATTCCCAAACACTGCTATTTCCAGTATAAGCACTTTCCTCCAAATTAAGAGAATATATCCTAGCACTTCCTATACCAGATGGAGAACTTCCTAAAAAACTATCATATAAAGTTACAATATCACCTTGTTTAGGAACACCAGAAACTTTATTAACCTTTAAAATATTTCCCATACTAAAATTAACGCCACTATCACTTCTAATCCCAACATCCCTTGGCTTTTCAACATCAATTATTGTTGTTCCAGGTTTTTCAACATCATACCCTTTAACGTAAGCCTTTCCTGGAGAAATTTTTATACACATCAAATCATCTGATGGTGTATTTCTTTGTTCTGTTTTTTCTGTACTAAAAAATAATCCATTATTTCCCAATCTATTATCCAAAGAATTATGAACTGAAGGTGAAAATGGATCAATAGCATAATGTCCAGATTCATCATATGTTCTTTGTGCCATATAATCACGAATATCATCATATTGTGATTTTGTTATAATTTTTTTAATCTTTCCTTTATCAATCCTCATTAACTCAACAAAATCTGTATCATCATTATCAGTTAATAATTTTTTACTTAAAGTTAAAGAAATTTTTAATCTATCGGCACCAGGTGCAGCATAATTTGTATATCCTTTAGCATTATCATATAAAGAACTATCATCTTTTGCATTAACTTTGGTTTCTGAAATCTTTAATCCAACTCTATATGATGGTTTATTATCATAATAATCTAAAATAAGAGTTTGTTTGGAAACATTTACAAAAAATCCTCTAATATAATAAATTCCATCTTGTATGTAAGCAGCAGATCCTATTGAAGTTGCACCTGATGACAATAAGCTTACAAAAGAAGTTCCAGAATCAATGGTTGTATTACCGTAAACAATATTTTCATTACAAACTAAAGATTCTCCATCCACAAAGGGAGTTATTTTAAAATTATTATCACCACTCAAATATGTAATATATACTGTTATATCATCTACAGGATCTATATTTGGATATGCAACATATTTAAGAATACCAGTAACTCCAGAAACTTCTCCTGTTACCTTTTTACCTATAAAACTATTAAGATAAACTGAAACATCAATACCATAATTAATTTTATTTACTTTAACAGCATTAAATTGATTAACATATGCAATTTCACCAGCATTTACTGGAGATCCTTCTTTAAAAATATTACTACCAAATGATTCTATTTGATTTTGTAAAATGGATTGAGAAGATGTTAATTCTCTAGCTTGAACTGGAAAACCTGGTTTGTATAGTATTTTATGATAATTTTTTTCACTATCAAAATCATCATAGTAAGGACTTACATTTAAATTTGTCTTTTGTGTCATTTTCTTTAGAATTCCAGTATGATTTTAATGTCCTCTTTTTGTCGCAAATCTCTTTTGACAATAGATCGATTATCGATGTATATTACATCTCCTGTCTTTTTATTTATCTCTGGATTTGCAAGACCATTAGTAAATTCAACTCCAAGATTTATTTGCTTACCAGAACTAGTTGTAGTACTAACTCCATTAAAACCTCTATCAACAGAAACAGAAAATGATGGACTGGATGATATGATTGTATTTTCAGATGATTCAAAAGAAAGAACTTTTGATTGAGTACTTACAACAGAACTATCACCTTGATCATTTGCATCTCCAAAATATAAAGATCTATCTTGGAAATATTTCAATACATTTGTGTCCTTATCATAAGATGCGATATATCCTCTAGCTACACCACCAGTAACTGATTGGGTTATACCTGTTCCAACTACATCTACAGTTGTTCCAAGATCACCAGTTAACTTAATAGAATGTAATGAAGAATAATCATTTGATGTTATTTTATTGGCAGAACTAAATTGTAATGGATTTTTGACTATACCAACTTGAGCAAAACTGGTATCAGTTGGAAAATCTTTAGTGGAATCATCAAATCTCACATAAATTAACACCTTATCAGCACCTAACTCACTATAAATGTCATAACCATGTCCTTTTGATGGTGGAATAACAGGTATTAACTCTGCAGGACCTGAAATAGTTTTACTTGATTGAACAGGACCCAAATCAACTATTGCATATGTATAACCATATCCACCTGATGTAATTTCAGCTTTAGTTATTATACCAGTACTAGAAACAGTTATCAATGCCTTTCCACCTGTACCATCACCAAGAATATTAACAGAATGAGGTCCTTCAGTATAATTGCCAGCTAATCCAGCATTTTTAATAACTATAGTCTTTAATTGATTTTTATTAATATCAGAATCTGCTGCTTCTCTAATAGTTTGTATTTGACTATCAGTAGTAGTTGCCCAATTATTTGGAACTACAATATAATCAGTTGAATCAAATTTTATAATATCACTTGGTGATACTGTAAATAGATATTTCCAAATATATCCATCTCCACTAGTACCTGCTGCTGATGGTTCTAAGTCAGTAAATGTTGGTTCATCTATTGATTTTGATCCTTTTGGTAATGTTGGAGAAGATCCATTATGAATACAGATATAAACTCTATAATCACTGTTTATTACATAAAAATTTGTATTATATAAATTTCCAGTTTCTCCATTTGGTGCTTCATTAACTCCAACTTGATAATCATGCCGATACATGTCATATCTAGTGTTAGAAGTCCAAGTGTGTTTTTTTACAACTCTTCTAATATTTTGACTACTAATTTTTTTACCAAAAATTGAAGTGTCTTTATATTGACCTCTATACTGTAGATTATCTACAGGAGATGGTATAGGGTTCGTATTCCATGTACTGGATCTACCAAACCCAATCAAACCATTAGGTGCTTTACCTTGAGGATTTGGTAGACCTAAAAAAACATAATAAGAATTATTAGTTTCATCTAATACAGAATCAACAAAATTAGATGCGTTTAATATTCTAAATTGATCTGTTACTACAGCTGGCATATTAATAGTTTTTTAGATATTTATACATAATCTCAAACCTTCCTATCAATTGCTCCTGTGTCTTCCCAAGTATCAGCACCACTTCTTCTCTGAATAGTTGGGAAAGTTGTTAATCCACTATTAATAGTGTATCCACTAATACCAATAGAAATCGGATTTGATGATCTAGTAAATCCACTAATTTTTCCACTAGAGTACTTACCAACTGGCATTGTTCCTATTCCCATAGTATGAAGTCCAGAAGTATATGTATCCGACTTAATAATACATGTAATAATTCCAGTAACTTCATTTGGAGCAACACCAGTTTGATGGAATGCAGCAATAGTATAGATATTATCTGCAAATGTAGTTCCTATACCAACTTCTGTAGTTCCTGCTGTATCCATAGAAGTTACACCATGTCCAACTTCAGTATCATAAACATATAAAGGATTTCCAACAACCATCAATGGGAATGATGGACTTTCGGTAGTAATACCAGTTATTTCAATTGCTAAATTAGCACCAAACATTGTGGTTGTAATACCAGTAACAATTCCAGAATTTCCTTGTATGGTAAGACTAGATGCTGGTGCAGTCGTGACATTCTCATAAACTGATTCAGGAACAGATATCAATACTTTTGGTGGTATTGTATACCCAAGACCTGGATTAGTTAATGTAATACCACTAATAGATCCTCCAGATACTGTTGCAGTTGCTGTAGCAGTAGTTCCAACACCAACCAAATTATCATCAATTACAATTGGGGGTGCTGCAATAGAAACAGTTGCTGATGTATATCCAGAACCTACAGTACTTGTAGTAAATCCAGTTACAGTTCCACCTACACTAATTGTAGCAGTTGCTGCAGCAGATATCGGATCAATACCCGAAATTATTAGTGCACCAAAATTAGGTGCTGCTTCAGATTCATAATTAAATAAACTTACATCATCAACAAAGAAATAATTATCAGATGTTGAAGCATAACCAATTATTTTTGCTGTTGGATATATTTGAGGTTCTAAAGTATCTCTTGTTTTATAAACATATTCGGAATTAATTATTTGATCATATTTTTGTTTCATATAAGAAACAGGTTTATATGAAACAGTTCCCTCTGTAATTATACCTACACCGTTATATAAATTAGTACTCAAAGTATCAGATTGTGTTATTGAATAAACAGTCCTTTTATCTTGTGATAAAGAATTTTCTTCAATTGGATTTTGTCGTAGTTGTATCTCATCACCAATTTCTAAACCACTTTTCTTAGGTGTAACTGTTACAGCATCTGTTTTATCTGTTCCTTTATAGAAGAATATTGCTATATTATCTCCAGATCTTTCATTTCCATCCTCATCTATAGTAGTTCCTCTTGGAGCAACTGTAAAGTTTATAGAAGTTCCACCTATAAAGTAATATGCCTCTTCTGGTTCTTGAAGAACACCATTTCTCATAATAACCATTACACTAGAAAGATCAGTTTCAAAATCATCACCAGATTCAACACTAATTAATGATCCATTATAGAACAATGGGAATCTTGTTCTTGATCCATCTTGATATTTTTTAATTGAATCAATAAAATCAAGTTCACCAAATTGCCAAAGAGCCACTTGATCAGAAAATACTTGTGTAACTTCCAATTCAAATTTTTCCTTTATTGAATGTAATTTTCTATCAGTTACTAATCCAACAGGCTCAAATTTATCTCCAGATTGGAAAGCATATCCGTTTCTAGCAACTTTGAAATTAGAAACTTGAAATAACTCAGATCCTATTCCAACTTCACCTGTAAATTGTTTTCCAACATTTATTGATAAAGTTTTTAATGTAGTTGCTGCAATTGCTACGTTAGATAAATTATGAATAGGATCAGATGTACGTGGATATGTATGGATAGTAATATAATCATCCTTAGAGCATTTAAAACCAATACTATTGGTAGCAATACCTAATGTATTACTTCCTGCTGTTAAATTATGATTAGCAGCAAATCCTAAAGTTAAAACACCAGTAGAAGGAATATAAGAAGCATCATTAGGAGTTAATTTAGTACCACTCCAAGAATCTACAGCAACAGAATTATCATCTGCACTCACAAACATATGAGTAAAGAATTCATTTTGCTCAATAGCAGGAGAAACTTCAACATCAAGCAAAACACCAATTCCAGTATCGGTTGTATTACCTACACCCAATCTTGAAGTTCCTCTAATTGCAAGATTTTCATATGAAGGTGAAGAAACATATATTTCTGGTCTCTTATAGTTAATTCCACCATTAACAATATTAAACTCTAATGCTCCTCCACTACCATAAGTGGATTTACCAACATTAAGTTCGAAAGTATCGAGTGTTGTTGATCCAACAGATATGTTAGTGTTATAAATTGGATCAGAAGTTCTTGGATATTCGTGAGTAGTTTGATAATTATCTTGAGCACATTTAAATACTATAGTATTTCCTCTAAATTTAACTGTATCTGAAGTTGTTAATGAATGACCAGAAACAGTTACACTAAGAATACCAGTTTTAGGATTATATGAAGTTCCTGAAGCAGGTTGTAAATCACCAGTTACTCCACTAAAAGCACTAATAATTTCAATTGCATTTGAAGATGCAGAAACAAATTGGTGAGTATTAAATCCTACAGGATTTGCAGTAATCACTGCATTAGTTCCAACATTTTTTCCAACATTTATTGTAATAGAATTGGTTGTAATTCCTGTTATAACAGTAGATCCACCACCCACTGAAATTGGATCTGTTGCTCTAGGATAGGTATGTTGAGTTTCATGTACATCTTTAGAACATGTAAATGTTAATGAATTATCAGTAATTGATATTGTATTAGCAGATCTTTTAAATGTAGATACACCAACAAATGTATGAATTCCTGTATTAGTTGATGGTATTATATTAAGAACATTTATTTCAAATGTACTACCAGTAACATTAGAAATAGGAACCCATTTTTCACTTAAAGGATCCGAAGGTCTTGGATACTTATGTTCTGTAGCATGATTATCTTTAGCACATGTAAATGTAAATGATTCATTATCAAGTCTGACTAATTGACCATCTGCCAATGCTGGACTTGGAGCAGTTCCTGTAACAGTAACTGTTAATATACCAACAGTCCCATCATAATATGCAGTAGTTGTTTTATGAGATGTACCTGTAATAGCATTATGATTTGCTTTTATTAAAACCAATTCTCCAGTTACTGGATTGTAAGTAGCATCATCTGGATTTAAAAAACTATTTGCTCCAATACTATTTGCATTTACAGTAATACTATTTGGATACACTCCAATATAATTATGTTCATATCCAGCATCTTTAATAGTAACACCTATAGATACGATATTATTATATCCAGATCCAAAGTTTAAATCACCATACCAAGGATAAACAGTTCCTTGACCAACGTACACGTGTGCAATAGTACTAATTCCAACATCAACTGAAAATATATTTGTATCTGCAACACCAACAATTGGATACGTATTATTATCCGTTTCTGGGAAGATAGTTGTAGTTAAACCAGCATAAGAACTACTACATGTAAACTCCAACCCAACTAATCTTACCTCATCTACAGATTTATATCCAAATGTTAAATCATGTGGTGTTGTAGTAGTAATAGTTAATATTCCCGTTTTTTCACCATAAACTGCAGTTGATATTGATAAAGCACTTCCAGTAGTAGCAATACCTACAACATTAGTTATTGTTCCACTTGCATTCATTACTGGTTTTACTTTTGCTCCAACAAGAGGAGCATATCCCAATCCAGGTGTAGATCCTAAAGAAATAATAACACCACCTCTAGGAAGTTGATTTTGATTTATATCAAATACAGATTGTACAAGAGATCCATTAGTAGATGTAACTCCACTAAAGATGACAGTTGATACTCCAGCACTAGCATCTTCAATAATTTTAAAATTATTAGCAGGATTATTATCGGTACTTGGTGTTTGGAAAATACTGTTTATAAACAATAATCCATTACCACCACTAGTTCCAATACCAACAGTATTTGCACCACCAACTCTTAATGTAAAATCTGTCTTTAATCCTGTAAATTGATCTGAAATGTCATCATATATGATATTAGAAGAATAATCATTTCTTAAAAATACTCTTCCAGTAAACTTAGATCTAACAAAAGGCAATCCTGAAAGTTCTTCTTGTCCTTGTGGATTACCTCTAGGTGAATCGGTAAAATTAATTTCATTATCAACAATATTGTAATTACCCTTAAATAATTTTGCTGCAGTACTATTTGTATGTGTTGTTGCACTAGTACCAACAAAACCTCTATTAACTGAAACAAGAGTATAAGTTCCAATACCTGGTGTAATTGGTCCTATGGTACTTGTTCCAATACCAACATTAATTATTCCGGCATATTCATCATCAATTTTTAATACATTTCCTACAAGTACTGATGATATTCCACTTAATGAAAATGTTGTGGATGATGCTGAAATTTGACCACCTTCATTATATGCTAAATTGTGTGATATATTTGTTGGTGCTAATGGATATTGTGTAATACCATCAATAGTTATTATTGATTTCTCATTCCTCTTATCCATTATAAATTTATGTGCATTACCTTCTCCAACAGATGTAAATGTTATAGCAGTTCCTGCAGTAGCTAATGCTCTTGTTGTTGCTATCTCAAAGGTATCATCAGTCTTCCTAATAGCAAAAACTGATGAAGGTAACGTACCACTAACAGTACTTCTATACATCATAGGTGTAGCACCAACACCAGCAAATGTTGAATCTGGTCTATAATTTAGTTTCTCACCTGTTCTAAAGAAATGATCTTTAATAGTAAACAATCCAGTTGAAAGGTTTAGTGAACTATTATCTGAGGGATTAAATGACTTAGAAAAAATTGGAGTTGAATTATAATTTAGATCAAAGGATGATTTATTAATCCTTTTTCCATTAATAGCATTATACAATTGAATAGTAACACTATCAGTAATTCTACCATAATCAAAAGTATTATAAGTATTGCTTTGATCAACAAATGTATATAATGATTGATTAAAAGATACTATTGAAGTAGCTGCTCCTACATCATCAGGATAGAAGTTTAAATCAAAATCAGAACCATTATAAGATAATCCAAATGTTCCAAGACCAGTTGGTTCATCATTACCAATAGAAAGATAATGTGATTGTTGTAAATAAAGAGTTTCTTCTTCCTGTATACCTGTTAATTGATGAATAGCTTTAGATGATCCTACACTAACTTCAACCAAAGATTTAAATCCATCAAATAAACTGGTAGACATACCAATTACAGTAGTTGATGCAGAACCAATAGAAGTGGAAGATGTTCCTTGATATATTGCTGATCTTTCACTACCATCATCCTGTAATGGTGCCTTAAATCTAAATTCATCATTGGATTGTACTGTACCAAATCCAACAATTCTTGATTTTACCTTAACTGTGTTTGAAGTTGTATTTGAATAATTTAAAGATAATGATTGTCCCGTAAGATTAGGTGTAAAATTACCAATTTGTCCATTATTTTCTACACTACCATCAACAAAATATTCAGAAACATATGTATCAGTTCCATCATGAGTTATATAAGATTCTACAAAATTTACCTGGTTTGTTGTAAGATCCATAACATGACTGTTTACAAGTAATGATCCAAATTTTGTAGAATTTACACTTATAACCGAATCAGTATCTCCAGCATTAATTTTATTAATAGACGAAGTTAAATCAATAGATCCTAATGATACAGTACCAATACCAGGCAATACTGAACTATAATTACTCTTAATGATTTTTAAATCATAATCTATATTAAAAGGATCTTTAGGAATAAATCGTAAGAATGATACAGTTTTATCTTCAACAATTGAAAATGCCCCCAATGTATTTTCAATATAAGAAGTAAATCCAATTCCAGAATTAATTAACTCATTTTTATCAAATAATACATTATTATTACCATCATTCATTAAAATTAATTCAGTTAACTGCAATTGTTCCTGCGTATATTGATTGCTAGAAATTCTAATTATATAATTATCAAAAATATCAATTCCACCCAATTCTGCAATATTCAAATATTCACTAGGTTCTCCTTCCAAATTAGAGAATTGTTTATCAATACTATCAATTGTTAACACATTATTAGTTCTACAATCAAGATAATCTGATAATCTTATTGTTTTAAATTCAATAAATTTTGAAGTATCTCCAGATTCAGAGATTTCAATATCTCTACCCATATCCAAATTATATACTGTATCAACTCTAGTATCTTCAATTACATCATAAATTACTGTTGTTGCACTTGATGATCCCATACTAACTGAAGCAGTAGAAGTAATTCCAGTATCAGAGAAATTCTTCATTCCACTAGTATGAAGAATATTATTTACTGGTGTTTGTAATTCTTTCCATTGTATTGGACTCTTAATTGTATATGATAAATTTTGATAATAATCATTATCTGGTGTAACTTGATTATCGATACTTAATTTACCAACGTCATCACTCCATCCAATATCCTTTTTAACAGAAAAATCAACTTTATAATGACCTATATTTTCTTTAACATTAGTTATTCTTCCAGTATTTCTAGAAATCATACCAATAATTTCATCACCAACAGATAATGAATAAGATCCACTAACTTTCATTATATTATTAGAATATGATTCTACAAATAAATTTCTTTCTCTATTATTAGAAATTATTTGTTCACCACCAATAAATTTGGAATTTAAACTATGAACTTCAAAGGATGGATACTTACTACTATTAATAAGACTTCCATATGAATCTTGAACAGTTTTTGCAATTCCTACATTTGTAGTAAATTCCGAAAGATCAAACTTAACCTTAAATGGATTTATACTTGGAATATCTACAACTTTGAAGAATTTATATCCATAATCTGAAGAATTAAATCCACTACCATCAGTACTAATAGATACAATACCTTCAACAAAAACTTCATCTCCAATATTAAATGGATTTATTGGGAAATTTAAAGTTGGTGTTGTTATTTGGCAAATAAATCTATATGGTTTTCCATCTACATTTGATTGAACACGGTCAATAGTAGTTCCATTTGTATTATTAATCGCAACTATTTTCGTACCAACTTCTGGAAGTCCTGAAGGAAATTCTTTTATATTAACTCTACTAATACTAGTACCATTCATTTCTGCTACTAAGTATCCCTTATTTACCCTTAATCCAGTATTAGTATCAACAATAATAATATCAGGAGGATTTATATATCCAGAACCACCATCAGACACAGTAACAATACCTATAGTATTTGCATTTTCTAAAGTAAGAATTGGTGATATTGAAGCTTTTGGTTGTAATGTTTTGTCAGAAGAATATTCAAAACCTTCATTAATAATCCTAACTTTTTCTATATTACCTATAGTATTAGATTGTGGGATAATAAAGGCATCTTTAGCTCCAATAGTAGAAGATGATCCAACATATTTTGGTAATGATTTATATCCAGATCCAGGTGAAAATATATTTATTTTATCAATTGGTCCATTAGTAAATAATGATTTTGTAGAATATTTTAAAGTATCACATTCATTTGCCGCATAAGATAATTTTTCAGGTGTTTTATTTAAAAATATATTAAATGATGTTGTTCCTATACCAGAAATAGAATATTCTCCATCATATTCACTACCAACATATAAAATTTCGGAATAATTAATAACATCTATATCAGATGTACTAATATATCCAGATTTTTCTAAATTATAATACAATTTTATTGGTAAACTACTACCATAAGAAATAGTAGTAGTAGAACCAGTACTAACAATATCAAATGTTGTTGTTATTCCACTACTATTAAATTCATTTTTATATTCATTATCATAATAGAATTTTAAATCATATCCTGTTAATGATGAATCTGAAGTATCAAATACTAAATTATTATTTTTATATGTTTTAATTTGAGGATTAATTAGATATACTTTTTGACCAAGACTACCAGAAGCATCTGTAATACTTACATAAGTTGGATTATACCCAATAACATCACTATATGTTTCACTCAATTTAATATTATCATCATCTTCCTTATAAACATAATATCTTCCAGTAGATAATCCAGTAGCATTACCACTATAATAAATTTTATCTCCGGTAATAAATCCATGATCATTTAGATTTAATTTATCTTTCTTAACTGAAGAACTACCAAATGTTAATGGATTGATTAAAATATTTCCACTTTCACTTTCACGACTTAAACTTATAGTATTAAATGTTCCAATTCCTGTATAAAGACTAGGTTTAACAAATAATTTAATCTTATCATCTTTTCGTAAACCATGTGTAGAAGAAGTAGAGACTAATGTTTTAACTCTTTCAACTTTAGCAGTTACCTGATTAAAATTACTTTCAAATAAGTATTTGTCACTATCACCACCCAATCCACCACCAATACTGCGGAAAAATACTTCATTTCCTCCAGTTGTTCCAATACCAGTTTTTATACCTATTGTATTATGACTTGTTTTAACAGCATAAACTGTTGATGGCATTATAAATGTATTTCCATCAGTAGAAGTTGAAATAGAAATATTTGCATATCCAGTATCCTTTGTAAAAGTAAGTTTTTGGTTAGTTACAAATGGATGATCTTCAAGATAAATTCTTCGTGTTGGAATGTTCCTAGTAATTGTATTTCCACCAAACAAGAATGAAACGGGATATCCAGATCCTGAAGTCGTACCAAGACCTACACTATTAGATGGATTAAAATAAACTTTATCATTAAGTTTAGAATCAAAATAATCTATTTTATTGCTAACTGTAAATGAATCTGGAACAAATGTTATTAAACTAGTTGCAGTATGAGAAATTCCTGGAGTTCCTCTAGAAACCGTAAGTATATTTTGATTTTTATATATATTTAAAATTTTTAAAGTTTCTGTTCCAATCCTAATACTACCTCCAGCAGAAACGTTATTTGGAACATTAGAAACATATATCTCCGTAGTAAATCCAATAATAGAAGCTGGTATGTCGGAAAGACAATTTGCTGTATATGATGTTACTCCAATTTTATAACTTGAATTTAAAGGAAATATATCAGTTGATAATCCAGATAAAATAATATCATCATTATTACTCAAAATATGACTAGGTAAAATAGAAACCTTTATTTCATTATTATTCCAAGTAACAACAGAATTATCATATTCCTCTATAGTAGTATTTAAATTTGTAACTGCAGCTCCTTTTAAATCAGAAACTTTTGCAAATAATCCATCACCTGAAGTATTGGTATTATCAAAATTTAAAGTATCATTTACTCTAAATGATACTCCAGCACTAACTATATTAAACCCACTAACAGAACCTGAAGATACAGATTCAACTTTAATTTTTTGATCTATAATTTCAGAAGTTTCTATTAAAAAATCATTATCAGCATCTATCTCTGCAGCTTTATATGGAAAAGTATTTCTAAGTAAATTAGAGTTATTAAAATCAAAAGATTGATCTATATCTAAGAAATTATCTTTAATGCTATTAGATCTATAAGTATTACCAATAAAATAAGGGAAGACAGGATTATCATTATTGTCAAGTAATGCACGATAAGCATATACCCCATTAGGAAAATCAGGATTTATTTCATATCTTCCATTATTCTTATCCAAATCTCCCGAATTATTATATTGATAATCTTCTACAAAATATCCAAGAGAATAGGGATTGATTAATGATAATTCTTGTCTGTCAGCATCAATAGCAACTGGATCGGAATATCCAGATCCTAATTTTACAATATTACCTGTACCATCACTATTTTTATACCCATATGGTCCATATATTGGATTTCCATCATATGCCCATCCTATTATATCAGAAGCACCAAATCTTTCATCAAGAAAATCTGTACTATATCCACATATAGTATATTTTAATTTATTTTTACCATCAATTAAAAGATTTTTACCCAATTTCTTATTATTATCTATAGTAAAAGATCTAACAATAGGATTTAAAAATTCATTAGAACCTAATGATTTTACAAGAATAGATGATGAAGTTGAATATCCTATTCCTGAATTATTAATTTTAACATCTACAATTCTACCGTTTTCAATAACTGGTCTTAATTTTGCTCCATTACCAAGTCCAGTAGGATCTATTACAATTAAATCTGGATTTGTATAATATTCTCTACCACCATACTGTACATTGAGAGAAATAATTTTACCCCTATCTATAATCGGATGAATATTTGCACCTATACCATTCGTTAAACTTATTATAGGTTTTTTTTCAAAATTTATAAATGTTGATCCATATCCAGTACCAGATTCATACAAATAAGTATCAATTATACTTCCTCTAACTACAGGAGTTATTGTGATAGAAGTATTAGCTCCACCAACACTTACAAAATTAACATATCCTGTAATATCAGGATATTTGAATTGTTGATATCCAGTTCCAGTACTATCTAATGAAACATATTTTTTTCTTTTATAATCTGTATGAGTATTCTCAATTAATTCAACTTTAAAATCACTTATATTAACTGTAATTGCATTGGCATAGAATAAAAATTCATCATCATTTTCACTTAGTGCAGTAAACTCTCCAGTAAGTAATCCAGTTGGAGCACCTGTATTCCAATGAGTAAAATCTGTTCTAATATCAAGATTTGTGCTATGAACCCTATGCATATAAGAAGCAGTAGTATCAAGAACAGCATTATTATCAATTCTTAGAGAAATTCTATATTTTGCACCAATTTTTAAATTTCTAAGCCATATACCAATAAAACCATTATCAGTACTTGCATTATCTACCTGTTGCCATGAAGTAGCACCACTTACATAAGTATGTGATGTTAATCTATTAGTTCTTCTAAATTCAAATTCTATAGGATACTGACCATCATCAGCAAGTCTAAATTTATCATCAGAAACTTTAATAACTTTATATTGAGTTATTGTAGTCAATCCAACAATTGAAGTACCATCAAAGGAATATTCTACAATATCTCCATCATTAAACCCGTGATTATCAAATGTAATTGTATCAAATATAGTAGAAATACCTGTAGGTTTAACTATTAATTTACGATTAGTATAATTTTTACCAGGATCTATTATATTAACTGCAGATAATGTATTTTTTGGACCTACTTTAAATTTATGAAAACCTGAAGTATTAGCACCATTCAAATCTATAGTGTTTATACCTGAAGAATAATCTGAAGACGAATTAAATAATTTAATTGTTCTATTATTAATTTTCTTTGCAAAATATATTCCATTATTTAATAATGTTGTATTTCCAATACCAATTCCAATTCCAGTATTAAAATCAGAATCATATGTTACTTGCTGCCCATCAACAAAACCATGATCTGTTTGGAACAAAACAGTATTTAATGCTGTATTAATTCCACCACCAACATTAGATTGTCTTCCATCAAATTCAACTTCTCTATATCTTCTATTAAGAATGGGTTTTAATATACATCCAGTTCCATTTCCACCAGTAACACCAATAGAAATAACTGTATCAATATCAAAATCTTGAGAATCAACAAAAACCTCCTTAATAGATCCACTTACAACTGGTTGCACTAAAGCAGTAGTTCCAGATCCACTAATAGGTGTTGGATTAGAAATGGTTAATTTTGGCAGATTAATTACATCAAAATTTTCACCACCATTTAAAACATCAATACGATCTAATGGACCGTAATATATTTTATCTCTTGATTTGTAATTACATATTTCTACACCATTAATCATCATACCAATTCCACCAGGATTGGTTGTATCACCTATTCCATTGGAAAGATTTGAATTTATTGGAAATTTTTTAAATAATTTTTGATCACCAATTAATTCAGATTTATGTGATAGTAAAGTAAAATTATGAACACCATCATTAGTTTTTGCTTTATTAAATGTTATAAATCTATCTGTTCCACCAATACCAGAATTACTTGCATATAATCTAATTTTAGAAGAGGATAATTTTTCAATAGAATAAATTCCTGTATCCAATCCAACTAAAGATGATTCTGTTGGTTTATAAAAAACTTGATCTCCTGTAATAAAAGGAATATCATTGGGAAATATAATAGAAGAAAATGATTCTTCAGAAGTTATATCAGTTATAATTCCTACATTATTTGAAAGATCAATATAAATCTTTTTAATCGGAGTATCTATTTTATTCAAATATGGAAATTTTTCATCTGTACCAACATTATCATGATATGATGGCAAAGAATTAGATGTAACATATCCATATTGATCGTCAAAATAAACATTTTGAATATCACTTACTAAAGAACCATTACCAAAATTTATCTGTGCAGATGATGTAGATGCATTTGCTTTATTAAGTTTTCTTCTTAAACTATATTCTAATTCTGGATTATGAACAAAATTAAAATTACTTAAAGATATAGTTGTAGATTGATTTTCTATCTCTTCTGAAACATATGGTACATCATTAGAACTTAAAGGATATTCTAATTTGCCAGTAATAGAATTTATAATTTCTATTCTATCACCAACTTTTAAACTTGATCTATCAATTGGACTATAAACTGTTAATGTTCCTTCATTATCTTGACCTTCAAAAGATTTTACATTATATGTTGAACTTGTATTATAAATCCATGAATTAGCAAATATTTGTTTTCTAGTTTTTTCTAATTTGTTTATTGGATTTGAAACCTTATCACCAATACTTTTTACAGACATTAAATCGCCTTCAGCAATATCAATTATTCCTTCCTGAACAAATTCTGATAGTACTCCAGTAAATCTCAATTTAACTTCTTTTGTTATATCACCATCTTCATATCCATAATATTCCTTATCTGATCTCAAATTATCGGATGGTGATATTTCTGCAGAATTATCTTCATCTACCCAAGAACAATTTAAGAATTGATTTACACTTTTATCAGTATATGTTATTGTATTAATACCAGATAAAATTGTTCCTACTGCATTAAATCCAATAGTAGAATCTACTGAAATAATACTAGATCCAATAGAAACAGTTTCAATTGATTTAGTATTTGGTACAATGACAAAATCATCTTTAAGATCACTATAATTATCATATCCAAGAAATAATGAAAATTTGAAGTATTGTTTATTATTTCTTGTAAATGCTTCAACTTCAGATACAGATGCATTTATATCGTTACTAAAATCAGATCCAAATAACGATTGACCCTTTAACTTAATAGGATCACCTGAAATAACTTCTGCTATAGCAATTTGCCTTCTAACATAAGATGCAGAAGAAGGTTTAATTAAATAATCTTCTAAATTTACAACGGTTGGAGTATGATTATATAAAACATTAAAAAGAATTCTAAAAGATTCATCAGTTCCTTTAGTTTGATAAAGAGATCTTGCCTCTTTAATAAAATTACCAACATCTAATCCTGAATGAAAATTGCGATCTTCTAATCCTGGAGTAAATGTATATTTAATTTTTTTATAAAATTCCTGTAAAAATAAAGAACTTAAATTCTGTATTTTTATACCAGACGTATGAACATCTGAGACACTATCATTAAAGATTAATTCTTCATAATTTAAATCTTGATGATAACTAGTAATTCCACTAAATCCACGAATACATCCAGTAAATGAATCTGTAGTTATGCCAGTATAACTGATAATTTCATTATCAATTTTAAATAATCCATACTTATTTGGAAAACCTTTTGTTGTTGAAACCTCAATGGTTGTATCTGTAGAATTTATACTCGTAGTAAGAGTAGTAAATCCAACAACAATATCTGGAGTTAAATTATCAACATTTAAATATTGATCAAGATTATCGGTTAGATCAATTGGTCCACCTTGAAATTCTTGAGAAATATAGTACTGTTGAAGAAAATCAGAGGTTAAAGGACTTTCTTCCAAAATAAATTTTGGAAGTTGATTTGGAAGTATATCCTGTAATTTTATTCTTCTATCAATTCCTGTTTCTATCATATTATTCTCTTATTAATTTACCATTAGAATAACTTGAAGTATAGTAATCTCTGTTAAACTTAACACCTGAAATTTCATCTCCAGAAGCAATTACATCTCTTACCATATTTATTGTACTTTTAGAAACACTAAATGATAGGTATAAATCCTTCAATCCCACAACATCATTGGATTCTGGAAAAGCTTGTATCTCGATAATGTCATTTGGTTTGATTGTAGATAAAATATTAACTGTATTTAATATTACCTCACCCTTTTCATAATCAACCATTCCTGCAGAAGCAGATACAACTATAACACTATCATCAACAGTAGATTGTTTAACTATTGATAAAACCCCTGTCTTACGATCATCATTAGGAACATCAGTCAAATAAACAACAGAAGCTTCACCATATATGGTAAATCCTGTGGACTTTATATTGTACCCCTGGGGATCTACATGGAACTTATTACCAAAACATAGTTCATACTGTGCAGATTGGTTTAGAGATGCCCTCAAATCCCTTCTGACCCTCACCTTTGTTATATTTGATGTAATACCACGATCAGTATCATCAATAATTTGAAGTACCTTACTATATTTAAATCTACCTCCAAATTTATTCATTTCAACAGATTTTGAATATGTAGAAAGTGTTGATATTACAGAAGTTCTCAATGTATCAAATGATGAAATGAAAGAATCATTATAATAAACACTAGTATCTATTTCAACATATAATATTTTTAGATCTTTTATTTTCTGGTGTATTCCAGATACAGTATATTTTTTCAATCCTGAAAGAATTAATTCTTTAGAAAAATCAGAAACATATGTTCCATTTTTCGGTTTAATACTAATACTAACAGTTCCAAATTCTGGAGGATCTAATTCTTCACCACCAACAACAGAAACTGATTCTGTATTTGGATATATTTTTTTAATAATAGCCTGATAATCTCTTGGTGTTACTGCTCTATTTTGTGAAGAATATTTTAATGGTGAATAGTATTTAATAGAATCTATTGTTTCAGTGTTGGATCCATTTTGAGATCCTTGATTTACTACTAAACTTACAGATAAAGGTACAACACTTATTCCATTTTCATTAATAATATTACCAGCAAATGTAAATAGAGAAGCACCATTACCTTCTTCACCATCTGTAGTCATATAATGAACAGTAATTATATTACCATCATTAACAAGTGGTTTAGTTCCCAATTGTTTGCCAAATGTTCCATCACCAAATTTTATTTCATATCTTTCATCCTGTATTTCTCTTACAAAGAAAATTTGAGATGTTGAAGTAACATCAATAACATTATCAACCAATGTGTACTGCATTCCCAATCCACTATCACCTTGATTTTTAACATATACACGAATTGATGAAGTATCAATATTCTCATTATTAAGAATAAATCTTTGATCTAAAGACCCATCATATTTAAATTCTTTAGTTAAAAATGTCCCTTGATAAATGTTAACATTATTAAATGTTGCTATATTATCAGAAATACTGCCAGTAGTATTTTCTCTTATTGAAAAAATATAAGAAGTATCATTAACATTACCAGTACAAATCAATCCAGACTTTAATGTTGCAATAGAAGGTAAATTATCAGAATTTAAAGTTGCTTGTATGGATACTTGTGCTATTGCTGATGATCTGGATCGTGGGTTATATCCTATATTTGATGCAAGAGATACTACATTTTCCCTTAGAGTTGCCGAATCTAAGAAAGATTCATTAACTGCCATATTAGAGTTAAATGCAGTAATGTAAGTATTATATGCTAGGGTATCGATAAGTGCCGAAAAATTAGACCCTTCAAAATCAAAATCAGTAAACTTACTATTAGACCTTAAGTAGTCTTTAATAGAAGTTTTTATTTGATCGAAATCTAGATTTGTAAATTTAGTAATAGGCATATTATTATCGTGTTGCTTCTAATATGAAAGAATATTCTTGAGTTGGAAATTCTTGACCAATGATATCAAAAATAACCTCTACTTCAAATTCATTATCATTGGGTCTAGGAAATACTTTCACATTTACATTATCAACTCTAGGCTCAAAATTAAGAATTGAAGTCTTTATTTGATCCTTTATAATCGATGCCGTACCAAAATCAACAAAGTCAAATAGACTTTTATAGACATCAGAACCAAAAGTAGAGTTAAAAAACTTTTCTGTTGGAATTGTTTCTACAATATTCCTAACTGATTTTCGAATTGCAGATTCATTTTTTAAAATGGGTAGATCTTTTGTTATTGGGTGGGGTATAAAAGACAAACTAATGTCCTTAAAAGATCTTGATACCCTAGAAATCGACATGAATAAAGGTTTTTTATTTATTTATACCTAAAATCCTAATAAATTACTCATTAAGATTAATTTTTTCTTTTTTATTGTATTCTGGAGCATCATCATGCATAACTTCTTGGATAATTCTTCCATCTCCATCATATTTTGAGTCCAATTCCTTCGAATTTTCCATTTTTTCACGTAAAAAAAATATTTAGCGTAAAAAAGTGCCTCTTTCGAGACACTACGGTTATTTTCCTTGTCCTCTGTACTTTTTTCGAGCGGAGTTTCGAGAGGTTGCGGAGTATTTTGTGTGTTTTCCGTTCCCTTGACGAGACTTTTTCGGAATTGACTCTACATAATCACCGCCTAAGAGTCCTGTTTTTGCTTTTGCCATTCATTTTCTCCAATAACTTCAGTTTTTAGTTCATCCTCATTGGGATGCCCAGTTTGATAAAATTCAATTGCATAATCTTGCATAATTTCGAAGTATTCTGACTGAGATAACCCAGAGAATACTTCTTTTCCTTTCAGAATAATATTATAACGATCAGATAACTCTGCTTTTTTCATGCCCTACACGAATTCTTGGATCACACCAGATCTCCATACCTGATTCCTTGGCATCAAGACAGAATGATACGTCTTCTCCACACATGTCCTGAACCTCTCCACTTTCGAATACTTGCATTTTCGGTGCAAACCATGGATACTTCATTTCTTCGTGCTCAAAGACTCCATTCTTAATCAATAACCATCCGAAACCTGTATAATCTACTGTGAACGGTTTCTTTCTCTTGGATATACTTTCGATAGTTTCGTGATTCATCACTCCACCGTTGTTACGAAAATCATCCTCTTCTAACCAATGTGCTACAGATGTAGTCTTACCATCTTCGGTACAATACCATCCTGCTGCAATATCCTTTTCCATCAAAATTAATTGCCAGAATTTGTCAGTGTTAAAAACAATGTCACTGTCAATCCATAGTTGCCAATCATATTTTAATTTTCCGTCCCATGGAATTTGATCAGGACCTCTGAGAACGTTCGCACCAAGACATTTACATCTTGCAAAGTTCACCATAGAACTATAATCTTGTGAGATTTGTATACTTGCACCTGCTTGTACTAAATCAAAACAAAGTTGTACGAAACTCTTTAAGTAAGTATATGATACTCCTCTACCAGGTAGACAGAATACTATTGCTTTACCTTTAACTATTTCCTTAGCTTTTGCATAATCCCATTCTTGCTTCTTCGCAATGGGAGGCTTTGCTTTTACTGTAAATCCTTTAGCCATAACGTGTTGTAATTACTTCACTATCATACAGTATATATGTAGTATTGTCAATATGATGCTTCTGATAATTCTCCTTTATCTTTACGGTCTTCCGTAACTTCTGAGTATGTTAACTCTTCCATGAAATATGTCTGATAGATCCTTCCCCATATAACCTCAAACTCCGATTCATTCAAATCTTTAAATAAACATTCATCTCTTAAGTAGATGTGATATGTCTTTTGTTCGTTCATTCTTTTTCGGTAAGAATAATCTCACCACTATCTATAGACCATTTTAACACAAGATCTTCGTACCAGTCAAATTCATTGATGATTTCCTCTGGTATGTTTATGTGATATCTATCAGTTACTGGATCAATCTCTATGGTCGAAAAAATATTCTCGAAATTTTTTTTCATACTGTGTCAACCCTGTGGTCATTTTTATATAGCAAAAAATTTTTCTATCCCTTTGATATCACTAGGTCGATCTGGGTCGTTTATAGCTTAGGGGATCCATCGGTTTTTAAACGGGGGATAACAAATAACCCCCGATAAACGGGGGCACTGTGTGATAACGAACGAATGAACAGTTGTTTATACTTTAACCTCTGCTTTTACATTGATTTGTGTTAACAACTTGATTGCATTTAATGCCTTTTCATATGTATTAAAAGACATATATCTGTATTTTAAATCATCAGGAAAGGAATACAAAATGGTAGTGTTCATTGTTAATTAAGGGGTGAAGGGTTTGTGTTAGTTTCGGTGAGAAATTCCATCATAAAGTAATCACATGTGATTTCTAATTGTGAGGCATACTTCTCAATTTCCTGATACATTTCAGGTGTGTATGTTAACATTTTATCACGCATAATCCGTCTCTCCATTAATGTAACTTTCTACGTCAAATTTGTCATCCTGTTGTAACTCAGGGATGTCATAGATTTCACCTGGAGTATTCATTAACTCCAGGAGGATTTCATCTTCATACATGATAATTAAGAGGGGGTAATTGGATAGGGGTTGTTGATACTAACTGTAAGACAATTCGGGTGTGTCATGTAATACAATTCCGTCAAAGAAATCGGTGGTTAATTGATTAAAACTAACAAACCAATTCCAATTCCTTTGATATACACTTGCACCGTATTTTACCTCATGCAAAATTGCATTTAGTCTTGATTTTGTCGTCACTGTTTCATATCCACATGACGACAATAACACTGCCTTAGTGTTATAATCATAGGTTGCAATTTGATGCCCATGTAAGAAGATTTGACTGCATTTTGTCAAGTCGTTATACAAAACTTGGGTGTTTGCTTGACACCAATCTTTCCTATTACGGATTGCTTCACACATTTTTGCTTCGATTTTACGCATGTAAGTAAAAAGAAATAGTGGTGGAAAGTGAGTGAGGTAGCAGATGTCTGACTTATGCTAACTCCTTTGCGAAGTCTAATTAAAGTCTCAGGGATGCCAACCTCTCTCACCTTTATAATATACATGATTTTATGTGTCAGTGGGGATTTACTGTGACACTTTCTCAACTGGTTTCCCGATCTAAAATTTACGATCGCGCAAAAAAAATCCCCCGTGAGGGGGATAGTTGACTAAGTGGTTTGAAGTGACTTAACTAACTGTCTGTAATATGGTAGAATATTATTAACAAATCCTCTGATGTCTTTCACCAACTCCTGCATCTCATAATGATGAATATTCCAACGGTTAGTAATGTCACGTTGGTAGTCTCTCATTTGGATTAGAGGGGCATTTGGTTTCACTAACTCAGTTGATTTGTTAACGACTTTACCAGATTGGAAAGTAGTTACTGTCACTTTCTTTTGCTCAATCTTTGGAGTTGTTGTAACTTTGGGAGAAGGAGTTGCCTTCTTTGTTGTTACTTTAGCAACTGATTTTGCTGCTGTTGTTGTAGTCTTACGTGTGCGTCTTTTGCGTGGGGTTGTTGCCTTAGCAGGTGTCGCAGTTGTTGACTTAACAGGCATAAATTGATTCATTCGTTTGACTCTCTTAATATACACGGTTTTAGGTATCAGTGGGAGAAATGTGTGACAGTTTCTCAATTGGATATCAGATCGCACGATCTAAAAACCAGTTGGCAAAGTGTCACATAAAATCCCCAAAGTGCCCCCTTTTGTGTGTATAATAAGAATATGTTTAATCCTAATACAACTTTCAATCCTGCGTTACCTTACGCAGTCGTATGTGCATCTGCACCTCATGAAAACACAGTTTTCAAAACTTTAGATGAGTGTTGGGGTTTATGCCTTGACTTATCCGAAGAATACGGGCACTCCGAAGTGTGGTATGGAAAATGCCTCATGGGTGAATATAGAAACGGGCAGTGATGCCCCGATCGCACGATCTAAAAACCAATTAACAAAGTGGCACACACTTTTCCCATTCGTGGGTAAAATCATCTATATTATAAAAGTCAACAAAGGAATTCATTATGAATGGTTGGAAAAATTACGAAACCTGGAATGTATCCCTTTG